>LNFM01000695.1_pt1 | contig 83543 bp, 74 predicted proteins | sample 596031 | NCBI WGS metagenome assembly LNFM01 (sample SAMN04254537, study PRJNA301005) | activated carbon metagenome | isolation source: dual media filters at the Ann Arbor, Michigan drinking water treatment plant | place: USA: Ann Arbor | reverse complement strand
TTGACAGAACCGTTACCCATGTCCCGGCACACCCGTTACCCATGTGTCCGGTCTGAACACACCAGCAAAGAAAGGGAGTCGGCCGCGGGGCCGAAACCCCGCCAGCAGGCGCAGGCGAACTCGAGGCGGAGGATTTCCCTCCACAGCCGGCAAGTAGCCAGCAGCAACCCGTCCCCTAGATCGCGTCCACACTCCCGGTGATCGGCAGCACGATGCCGGTGATGTAGCCCGAGCACACCGGCGAAGCCAGGAACACGTACGCCGGCGACAGCTCCTCGGGCTGCGCCGCGCGCTTCATGTCGGTGCTCTTGCCGAACTGCGCCACCTTCTCGGCCGGTGAATCGGCCGGGTTCAGCGGCGTCCACACCGGCCCCGGCGCCACCGCGTTGACGCGGATGCCGCGCTCCACCAGGTTGCTGGCCAGCGACTTGGTCAGCGCGTGGATCGCGCCCTTGGTGGCCGAGTAGTCGAGCAGGTGCGCGCTGCCGCGCAGCCCGGTGACCGAGCCGGTGTTGATGATCGAGGCGCCCGGTTTCATGTGCTTCACGGCAGCGCGCGCCATGCGCAGATAGCCGCCGATGTTGGTGTCCAGCGTCTCGTGCAGGCGCTCGTCGGTGATGTCCTCCAGCGACTGCGCGTGTTCCTGGAACGCGGCGTTGTTGACCAGCACGTCGAGCTTGCCGAAGGCCTGCAGCGTCTGCTGCACCGCGCTGTTGCACCAGGCGCTGTCCTTCACGTCGCCCTGCAGCAGGATGCAACGGCGGCCCTCGGCCTCGACGCAGCGCTTCGTTTCCTCGGCGTCTTCGGCGGACGAGTGGTAGGCCACCGCCACGTCGGCGCCTTCGCGCGCAAACAGCACCGCCACCGCGCGGCCGATGCCGGAGTCGGCGCCGGTGATCAGCGCGGCACAGTCCTGCAGCTTGCCGCTGCCCTTGTAGTCGGGCGCCATGAAGCGCGGCTTGAGCTGCAGGTCGGCCTCCAGGCCCGGCTTCTGCAGGTGCTGCGCCGGCAGGTCCACCGGCTGCTCGCGCGCACCGGCCTGCACCGCACCGCTGCCGCCCGTGGCCGGGCCCTGGTTCCGGCCCTGGTCCTTGCGGGCCTGCACCTCGCGGTCCCGCTGGTCCTGCTGTTGCTGGATGTCGCGTTGTGTCTTCAACGTGTCTTGGCGGTGCATGGCTGGCGCTCCATAGAAGGGCTCTGCATGGGGCAAGTCGGGCACCGCGGGCCGGTGCCCGGTCTGCGGGCATGTGGCTTGCCCCAAGCGCGTCCATGAGCGCCCCACCGCATGCCGACCCGCTGGTCGAAGAGATCCTCGACGTCTTCGCTGCCGAGGCCCGCATCGAACGTCACCGCCTGCAGCCCGAGACCCGCGCCGACGACCTGGGCCTGGGCTCGCTCGACATCGCGCTGGCGCTGTTCGAGCTGGAAGACCGCTACGACATCCAGCTGCCGCTGCCCAGGGCCGGCGCCGCGCCGCTGACCGTGGGCGACATGGTGCAGCAGGTGCACGACTGCATCCTGGCGCGCCGCGGTGCGCCGATGCCCGGCGCAGCGGCGGTGGCCGCCGGCGCGCCCCACCGGCAGCAGCGCGGCCTGTCTTCATGAGCGGCCTGCGCCGCGTGGCCGTCACCGGCCTGGGCGCCGTGGCCGCGCCGGGCAGCGATCTGGACGCGCTGTGGCGCGGGCTCTGCGAAGGCCCCGGCGGCATCGCCCCCAACCCGGCGCAAGGCTGGCCGCAGGCCCGCGTGCAGGACTTCAACCCCGCCGAGCATTTCGGCCCGCGCGAGCTGCCGCTGCTCGACCGCGTGTCGCAGTTCGCGCTGGTGGCCGCGCGCCAGGCCATGCACCACGCCGGCCTGTCGACGCCCGACTGCCTGGCCCGCCACGACATCGACCCCGCGCGCGCCGGCGCCGTGTTCGGCGCCGGTCTGGGCCACCACACGCTGGACGACGGCTACTTCTCGTTCTACGGCCTGCAGGCCAAGCGGCTGCACCCGCTGCTGGTGCCGCGCGGCATGCCCAGCGCGCCGGTGAGCCAGCTCTCGCTGGCCTGGGGGCTGCAGGGGCCCACGCTGGCCACGGCGACGGCCTGCGCCTCGTCGGCCCACGCCATCGGACTGGCCTGCCAGTTCATCCGCAGCGGGCTGCTCGACCTGGCCATCACCGGCGGTGCCGAGGCCTCGCTGACGCCCGGCATGGTCAAGGCCTGGGAGGGCCTGCGCGTGCTCAGCAGCGACACCTGCAGGCCGTTTTCGCGCGACCGCTCCGGCCTCGTGCTGGGCGAAGGCGCCGGCGTGCTGGTGCTGGAGGAATGGAGCCGCGCGCTGCGCCGCGGTGCGGTGCCGCTGGCCGAGGTGGTGGGCTTCGGCATGGGTGCCGACGCCAGCGACATCACCGCGCCCGACCCCGCCGGCGCCACGCGCACGATGCAGGCCGCGCTGGCCGACGCCAGGCTGCCGCCGGCCGCGGTGGACTACGTCAACGCCCACGGCACCGGCACGCGGCTGAACGACCGCTGCGAGGCCGCCGCGCTGGCGCGGGTGTTCGGCGCCCGGCTGCCGGGGCTGCCGGTGTCGTCGTGCAAGGGGCACCTGGGCCACACGCTCAACGCCGCGGGCGCGCTGGAGGCGCTGGCCACCGTGATGGCACTGCAGCACGGCGTGCTGCCGCCCACCGCCCACCACCGCGAGGCCGACCCCGAATGCCCGCTCGACTGCGTGCCGCACACCGCGCGCCGGCAGCGCATCGAGGTGGCGATGAGCAACTCCTTCGCGTTCGGCGGGCTCAACGCGGTGCTCGTGCTGCGCCGCGCGGCCTGAACCCGCCACACGGCCTGATGACCGGGAACCGATCGACCCCATGAGCACCGCCTGGCTGCAACGCATCGGCACCGCGACGCCACGGCACGACGTGCACGACGCATTCCTCGGCTACGCGCGCACGCTGCTGCCCAGCGACCGCGAGCGCCAACTCTTCGACCGCATGGCCGAGCGCAGCGGCATCGCGCACCGCTATTCGGTGCTCAAGCCCGGCCGGCTGGCCGCCGGCGAGGTGGACGCCGCGGGCTTCTACCGCCCCGGGCACTTTCCCGGCACCGCGGCGCGCATGGCGCTGTACGAGACCGAGGCGCTGACGCTGGCGCTGCACGCGGTGCACGCGCTGGCCGAGCCCGACGAGCTGGCCGCGCAGCTGGCGCGCGTGACGCACCTGGTGGTGGCCACCTGCACCGGCTTCACCGCGCCGGGGCTGGACGTGCAGCTGGTGGACGCCTTGGGCCTGCCCACCGACGTGCAGCGCACGGTGGTCGGCTTCATGGGCTGCTCGGCCGCGCTGCCGGCGCTGCGCGTGGCGCAGCAGGCGGTGTGCGCCAACCCCGACGCGCTGGTGCTGGTGATCAACGTCGAGCTGTGCTCGCTGCACCTGCAGGAAAGCGACAACCTGCAGGAGCTGCTGTGCTTCCTGCTGTTCGGCGACGGCGCCTCGGCCGCGCTGGTGGGCGCGGCGGCGGTGGGCGCGGAGATTCTCCACTTCCAGTCGCGCCTGCTGCCCGGCACGCGCGACCTCATCACCTGGGACATCGGCGCGCAGGGCTTCGAGATGCACCTGTCGGGCCTGGTGCCGGCGCGCATCGCCGAGGCGCTGAGCACCGAGCGCGACCGCCGCGACCCAGGCGGCCTGCTCGGCGACTGCCGCCCCGGCCAGATCCCGCTGTGGGCCGTGCACGCCGGCGGCCGCACCGTGCTGGACGCCGTGCAGGTGGGGCTGTCGCTGCCGCCGTCGGCGCTGCTGGACTCCCGCGCGGTGCTGCAGGCGGTGGGCAACGTGTCGTCGGCCACCGTGATGTTCGTGCTGCGGCGCATGCTGGCCACCGCCCGGCCGGGCGAGCGCGGCATGGCGCTGGCCTTCGGGCCGGGGCTGTCGGCCGAGGCGATGCACTTCCGCCTGGCCGGGCTGTCGTGAAGACACCCGCCGGCCGCGCCGGGATCGGTTCGTCCGCGGGCCGGCCCTTCAGCGGGTGGCTGGCGCGGCGCAGCCACCAGCCCGAGCTGATGGACGGCCCAGCCCTGGCCGACCCCGCGCTGCACGCCCGCGTGCTGGCCGACCTGGCCGAGGTCAACCGCGTCACGCGCACGCACGAGCCGGTGCTGCAGTTCCTGCGCCAGGCCTGGCAGCAGCGGCCGCCGGGCGAGGCGGTGTCGGTGCTGGACGTGGGCAGCGGCCACGGCGACCTGCTGCGCGCCATCTGGCGCCTGGCCTGGCAGCAAGGGCGCACCGTGCGGCTGCAGGGGCTGGACCTGCACCCGCACGCCACGCAGGCCGCGCAGCAGGCCACGCCGTCGGCGATGGGCATCGGCTTCCTCACCGGCGACGTGCTGGCGCACCGGCCGGCCGAGCCGGTGGACTACGTCGTCAGCTCGCAGCTGGCGCACCACCTCGACGACAACCAGCTGCTGCACCTGCTGAACTGGCTCGACCGCCATGCCGTGGCCGGCTGGTGCATCGCCGACCTGCGGCGGCACTGGCTGCCGTGGCTCGGTTTCCCGCTGCTGGCCCGCCTGGCCGGCTGGCACCCGGTGGTGCGGCTGGACGGCACGCTGTCGATCGCCCGCGCCTGCACCGCGGACGAATGGCACGCGCTGCTGGCGCGGGCCGGCGTGGCCGCGAAGGTGCAGCGCCACGTGCCGTTCAGGCTCACGGTGCAAGCGTTGAAGGACCGGCCGGCGGTCGCGCGTGTGGCGGGCCATGCAGGCTGAGCGCTGCGTGGTGGTGGGTGCCGGCCTGGCCGGCTGTGCGGCCGCGCTGCTGCTGGCGCGCGGCGGCGCGGCGCCGCTGCTGCTGGAGCGCACGGCGCAGGTGCAGCCGCGGCTGTGCGGCGAGTTCATCAGCGCCGAGGCCGTGCGCGCGCTGGCCACGCTGGGCGTGGACGTGCCCGCGCTGGGCGGCCGCGCCACGCAGCGGCTGCGCCTGCTGTACGGCGACCGCTGCATCGAGGCCGCCCTGCCCTTCACCGCCATGGGCCTGTCGCGCCAGGCGCTGGACGGCGCGCTGCAGCAGCTGGCCCAGCGCCGCGGCGTGCGGCTGCTGCGCGGCCAGCGCGTGGCGCTGGGTGCGCGCCGCGGCAGCCGTGAGCCGGCCCCCGCCGGGCCCGCGGCAGCGCCGTTCGCGGGCCCTTTCGAGCTGCACCTGACCGACGGCCACGCCATCACCACGCCCACGCTGCTGCTGGCCACCGGCAAGTCCGACCTGGCGCCGCTGGTGCGCCCGCTGCGCCGCGAGCCCGAGCCGCTGGTGGGCTGGCAGCTGCACCTGCGGCTGGCACCCGAGCAGGCCCGGGCGCTGGCCGGCTGCGTGGAGGTGCTGCTGTTCGACGGCGGCTACGCCGGGCTGCAGCCGGTGGAAGGCGACCGCGCCAACCTGTGCCTGCTGGCGCGGCGCAGCCCCACGCGCCCGGGGCTGCAGGCCTTGCTGCAGTCACTGCAGCAAGAATCACGGCACTTCGCCGAGCGCCTGCACGGCGCCAGCGACACCGGCGCGCCGCCGCAGAGCATCTTCCGCGTGCCCTACGGCCACCTGCACGAACCCGGCGCCGCCGACCCGCCGGGCCTGTGGCGGCTGGGTGACCAGGCCGCGGTGATCCCGTCCTACACCGGCGACGGCATGGCCATCGCGCTGCACAGCGCGGCGCTGGCGGCCGAGGTGCTGCTGCAGGGCGGCAGCGCCGCGCACTACCACCGGCGCCTGCGCCAGGACATCGGCGCGCAGCTGCGCCTGGCGCACGGGCTGTACCGGCTGGGGCAAGGGGCCTTCGGCCGCGGCGCGCTGCTGGCGCTGCTGCGGCGCTGGCCGTCGCTGCTGGGCGTGATCGCCGCGATGACGCGCGTGCCGGCGGCGGCGCTGCGCTGGTAGCGGCGGGGACGGCCGGCTACCGAGTCCTGCGGGGCTCGGGCGACGGCGGCGGCGTGTCGGCAGCGTGCCGCTCGGCGGCCTCGGCCTCGCGGCCCGACGGCATCTGCGCGTCGAGCCCGCGGTCGGGCGACTCGCCGACCTGGGGCTGGTCGCCCAGGTCGATCAGCTCCTCGATCAGGAAGGTGCCATAGCTCTGCGCGCGGTACGCGCCGTGCTGCTGCGCCAGATCGGCCACCTGGCGCGCCTGCTCGTCGCGCGGCGCGTGCACCACCAGCCAGTGGTAGCCGCGTGCGGCCAGCTCGCGCCGGGCGCGCAGCAGGTTCAGCTCCTGGCCCATGGCGGCCAGCGGGCTGGCGTTGGCGATGTCGCGGTCGGCCAGACCCAGCATCTCCTGGTCGCTGTAGCGCTGCACCGCGTCGGCGCCCAGCGGCAGGCTGGCCAGGGCCTGCGCCGCGGCGTCGGCCTGCGCGGCGTCGGGGAACGAGATCACGACGTGCCCCACCGGTTTGGAGACGCCGAAGCTCTTGTGGTCTTCACGGGTCATTGACGAGCGCCCTTCACCGCCGGAACGGCGGCCAACACCCCGTCCGGCAAATACGGTGCCGCCGGCCAGGGCACGCCGTTTGCCCTGGTGGCGCACTTGTGCATCAGGAGTCTCCCCATGGACCGCGACCCCACGCCCACCCGACCGGTGCTCTACGTCGAGGACCATCCGGTGAACGCGATGCTGATGGCCGCGCTGTTCGAAAACCGTCCGGGCCTGAAACTCGTCGTGGCCGGCACCGGCCAGCAGGCGCTGTGCATTGCCGCGGGCCTGAATCCGGTGCTGCTGCTGCTGGACATGCGCCTGCCCGACTGCCACGGCAGCCAGCTGCTGCCGCTGCTGCGCCAGCTGCCGGGCTGCGAGACCGCGCCCGCGGTGGCGGTGACGGCCGAGGACGACTTCTCGCTCGCCGACAGCGGCTTCGTCGAGTTGTGGGCCAAGCCGCTGGACCTGGGCTGGGTGCTGCGCCGGCTGGATGCACTGACCGGGGGTTCTGCCCCGCCGGACGAGCGCGCGCCCGCGGTCCTGTCCCACCACCCGGCGGCCCGGCCGCACGCCACCCAGCCGCACGCCGGTTTGGCGGGTTGGCGTTGAGCGCGTCCGGGGCCGGCAACGCGGTCCCGGCGGCCCTGCGCTGCACCGCCGGTGGGGCAGCGGCGCCGCTGCCGCCACGACTCGAACGTGGTGTTGTCCGACACGGCTTGGGCACAGCCGTTGCCGAATCGGGTCACGGCGCTTGCCGTGGCCACCAGCGCTGACGAGCCCTGGCGAGCGAACCTTCTCAACGAAACAGGAGCACTGAATGAGCAAGAAACTCAAGCACTTGGCCGTCGTCGCCGCCGCCTGCATGACCGTCGCCGGCGGCTGGGCCGTGGCCCAGGGCACCGGGTCGGGCAGCGGCAGCACCGGCGGATCCAGCGGCGGCTCCGGCGCCGCGGGCACCACGTCGCCGGGCGCCGGCGGCGCCACCACCGAACCGGCAGCGCCCTCGGCGGGCGGCACGTCCGGCTCGACGGGGGGCAGCAGCACGTCCGGCACGAGTGGCACCAGCGGCACCGGCACCGGCAGCAGCGACTCCAGCACCTCGGGCACGACGGGCAGCGGTACGTCCGGCACGACGGGCAGCGGCACGTCCGGCACGTCCGGCACCGGCAGCAGCGGCTCCGACACCAGCGGCACCACTTCGGGCTCCGGCACCAGCGGCAGCACGTCGTCCGGCACCAGCGGCACCAGCGGCACCAGCGGCACGGGCAGCACCGGCTCGGGCACGTCCGGGACCACCGGCAGCGGCAGCGGCATGACGGGCAGCGGCACGTCGGGCACGTCCGGCACCTCGGGCTCCGGCACGTCCGGCACATCCGGCAGCGGCTCCGATACCAGCGGCAGCACCTCGGGCTCGGGCACCTCCGGCTCTGGCACCAGCGGCAGCACCGGCAGCAGCACCTCGGGTTCGGGCACGTCGTCGTCGGACACCACCACGACCACGACCACCACCACCGGCAGCGGCACCAGCGGCAGCAGCAGCCGCCCGGCCCGCGCCGACCGCAACTGAGCCCTGGCCGACCCCGGCGCCCGGCACCCCCGGGCGCCTCACGGTCGGCGGTGCGATGGTTGCGCGCCGCGGCCCGCTCAGGCGGGCCGCGGCGTTTTCGTTTTCAGGGCCTGGCCGGGGCTGCCGGCCCCGGCGGCCGGGCCCCGCGTGGCGGGCCGTGCAAACAGCTGCGCCATCGCCCGGGCCTGCGCCGCGGTGGGCGGCTCGGGCTTCTTCGTGTGCAGCGCCTGCGCCGTGGCCGTCGGCCGTGCCGTGGCGGCAACCGGCGGCCGGTGCAGCGCCACGCGCCGCCCGGTCTTTTGCAGCGCCTGCCGCCGGTGCGGGGTGTGCAGCGCCTGCAAGGCCGGCTTCAGCAGCGGCGCCGCCGCGGCCACCCGAACCGCAGGCTCGCTGCGAAACAGCGCCTTCAGCGGCAGCGTCTCCGGCAGCAGGTAGACCACGCCACGCGCCTGCGTGAAACGCGGGCGCAGGTGGCGGTCGTAGAAGGCCGCCGGCACGTTGATGCAGCCGTAGGAGATGCGGTTGTCCCCGGGCGTGCGCGAGGCCAGCCGCTGCAGCCGCTGTTCGGCCGGGTTGGTGGCGCGCACACGGTGCATGGACACCGCGGCGTCGTAGTCCACCCACAGGATGTCCTCGCCCTGCGCGTTGTGGCCCGGCTCGGCGATGAAGCGACCAGCCGGCGTGGTGCGCTCGTGCGGCAGGATCTCCTTGATCGGCCGCTCGCCGATGCCGGGCACCGAGCTGTCGCCCGCGGCCGCACCCAGCAGCACCGGCGTGCCGCCGATGCGGCGGCCCTGGGCGTCGAAGAGCCACAGCTGCGCCTGCCGCTTGTCGATCACCACGAACGGCGCGCCTTCGTTGTCGCGCGCGCCCATCACCCAGGCATGCAGCTCGCGGGCCTGCGGTGACATCGGCAGCGCCGCGGCGGCGGCCTGCGGGGGGGCCGGGGCCGCCACGGCCTGCGCCGGCCCCGGCGCGGCCAGCGCGGTCATCATGGCCAGCACGGCCGCCGCAGCGGCCACCCGGCCCGGCTTCAAGGCGCCACCTCCACCGAGCGGCGCCCCGCTGGCGTGACGACCTGCGCCGCGCTGTGCGTGGCCGCGATCACGCGGTGCACCAGGAACAGCTTGCGCACCGCCGGCAGCGACAGCACGAAGGGATAGAAGTCGGGCACGCCCATGCTGCGCGACAGCTCGTTGAGCACGCCGGTCAGCTCCATCCAGTTGTGCATGAGCTTGAGGAATTCGCGCGCCTGCGCGCCTTCGCCGGTGCCCAGGTCCTTGACGCTGTAGCGCTCGTAGTGGAGCTCCACGCGCTCGCCATCCAGCCCGAAGCTGCGCGCCGTGTCGAGTGTGTCCACCAGGTGCAGGTAGTGGGCCCAGGTCTCGGCCCAGTCCTCCCAGGGGTGGCTGCTGGCGTAGGCGCTGACGAAGTGCTGGCCCCAGTCGGGCCGCGGGCCCTGCAGGTAGTGGCGGCGCAGCGCGGCGGCGTAGTCCTGCCGCTCGTCGCCGAACTGCACGCGCCAGGGCCGCAGCCAGCGGCTGCCCTGCACCAGGCGCTGCCAGTAGTAGTGGCCGGTCTCGTGGCGCAGGTGGCCCAGCAGCGTGCGGTAGGGCTCGCCGAGCGCGGCGCGGCGCTGTTCGCGCCAGGCGTCGTCGGCCTCCTCCACGTCGAGCGTGATGACGCCGTCGGCATGGCCGGTGGTCACCGGCGGGGCGCCGGGCGCGGCGCGCAGCAGGTCGAAGACGAGGCCGCGCTGCGGGTCCTCGTTCATCCTGGACAGCACCGGCAGCTGCAGCCCGATCAGCGACGACACCAGCCGCCGCTTGGCGGTCTCGATGCGGTTCCACCAGCCGGCGTGCTCGGGCACCGACAGGTCGGGCACGGTGCGCGTGAGGCGGCAGCTGCGGCACAGCGGCGGGTCGCCGGAGACGGTGTCGCCTTCGGCCACCACCCAGTTGCAGGCGGCCGCGGTGTCCAGGTTCCTGCAGCGGCGCCAGCGGGTGGCGGTGGCCTCGGCGCCCACCTCACGCCAGAAGGCCTCGGGCGGCGAAGCGCCGCGGCGGTGGGCTTCGGTGAGGGCCGGCCCGGCGGGCTCCAGCGGCAGCAGCCGGTGGCTGTCGGGGTCGTAACCCAGCGGCGTGTGGCAGGCCAGGCACTGGCTGTTACCGAAGAACACCGGCCGCCCGCAGCGGCAGGTGAAGGCGCGCGGCGTGACCGGCGTGCCGGTCGCCGCGGCGGTGGCGGCGGCGCCGGGCGACGGGGCGGCAGCAGCGCCGCGCTCCTCGGCCTGGCGTGCATCCATCAGCGAGGCCAGGCCGACGGACAGGCCGCGGCCGGTGCGCGGCGCGTTGCTGGAAACAGGATTCATGGTCGACTTCCACCCTGGCCCGCCAAGGGGCCGATCTGGAAGTTCGGCACATGGCGTGCCCAGGTGGAGCCCCCAAGCTCACTGCGTTCGCTACCCCCCAAGGGGGCCGTTCGCCTGCGGCCCGGCGGAGCCGGTTCCGCGGCTTTTGCTGGGTCGCGGGGGGCGGTGGCGTCGCGGTCTCTATTCGACTTGGGACACCGGAAGGTCAGATCCACCACACGATGAGGCTGGCGGTGCCGGCGCCGATCAGCGCGCCGGCCAGCACGTCGCTCGGGTAGTGCAGGCCCAGCACCACGCGCGCCACGCCCACCAGGGCGGCCAGGGGCCACAGCAGCGGCGCCAGCACGGGGTAGAAGGCCGACAGCAGCAGCGCAAACGCGGCCGCGTGCAGCGTGTGGCCGCTGGGGAAGCTGAAGGCGTCGGGCGCGCGCAGGCAGGCGCGGATGTCGCCGCATTGTTCGAAGGGCCGCTGCCGCCGCGTGCTGCGCTTCAGCGCCCAGTAGATGAGCAGGTTGACGCTGCCCAGCGTCAACACCAGCCCCGCGTGCCGCGCACCGCGCGCGGCGTCCAGCAGCGGCAGCAGCAGCAGCATCGACACCCACAGCGGTCCGTCGGCCAGCCGGCTGCAGACGATCAGCAGGCGCAGCACGGCCGGCCGGGCGGCGGCGCGGTGCAGGCCGCGCGCGACGCGCTGGTCCAGCGCGGCGCTGCGCAGCCGGCCGCTGTCAAGCCACGGCGGCATGGCCGACCGGTGCACCGGGCGCGCCGGCCACCGCCCGCAGGCGTTGCTCGAAGCCGCGCAGCACGCTGTCCCAGTCGGCCCGGCGCGCGGCGCGCAGGGCCTGCAGGCGCAGCGGGCTGCCCGCGTGCGCCACCGCCAGCGCACGCTGCGCGGCCGCCAGGAAGGCCTGCGCCGGGTCGGGCGTCGAGCCCGTCGACGACGCCGTCAGCGGCACCAGGCAGCCGCTGACGCCGTCCTCGATGTGCTCGGCCGCGGCCGCGGTGTCGAAGGCCACCACCGCCAGGCCGCTGGCCAGCGCCTCCAGCGTGACGTTGCCGAAGGTGTCGGTGCGGCTCGGGAACAGGAACACGTCGGCGCTGGCGTAGTGGCGCGCCAGCGCCTCGCCGGTCTGCACACCCACGAAGCGCGCCAGCGGGTGCGCCCGCTCCAGCGCGCGCCGCTGCGGGCCGTCGCCCACCACCACCATGCGCACGCCGGGGTGCAGCACGCGCAGCCGCTCGAAGGTCTGCAGCGCCAGCGCCACGTTCTTCTCGGGCGCCAGGCGGCCCACGTGCAGCAGCACCGGGTCCTGCGGGCGCACGTCCCAGGCGCGGCGCAGCCAGGGGTCGCGCCAGACCGGCGAAAAGCGCTCCGCGTCGACGCCGCGGCCCACGACCTGCAGCCGCTCGAAGCCCTGCGCCGCGAGCTGCTGCGCGAGCTCGGTGGTGGGCACGAAGTTGCAGTCGGCCATGGCGTGCAGCCGCCGCAGGTAGCCCAGCACCAGCGGCGCCAGCCAGCCCACGCCGTAGTGGTGGCTGTAGGCGTGGAAGTTGGTGCGGAAGTCGGCGCTGGTGGGAATGCCCTCGGCGCGTGCAGCGCGCAGCGCGGCCCAGGCCAGCGGGCCCGGCGTGGCCACGTGCACGAGCTCGGGCACGGCCGCTGCGGCAATCGGCCCGCCCTGAGCGCCGTGAGCGCCGCGGGCGCTGCGTGACCAGTGCCGGCGCAGCGGCGCCACACGCGCCAGGCCGTAACGCAGCTCCGGGTACATCGGGATCGGGCCGCCGGCGGTCAGCCACTCCTGCGCATCGTCGCGCGGGGCCTCGCCGCGCTGGCGCGGCCGCACCAGCTGCACCTGGTGCCCGGCCGCGCGCAGGTGCGCCACGGCGCGCGCAGCGCTGAGCGACACGCCGTTGATCTCGGGCGGGTAGGTTTCGGTGACGTAGGCGATGTGCACGGCAGGTGGGGCAGCGGATGCCGCGATCAGGCAAGGCCTGTGCCCGAACGTTGCGGCGCTGCGGCATGTCGTTTGCCAAACGTCCGGCCGTCACCACCTGCCGCCCCTGGCGTGAGAGCCCATGAAGACCCTCGCCCTGCGCATTGCACTCATCAGCGAACACGCCTCCCCGCTGGCCCAGGCCGGCGGCGTGGATGCCGGTGGCCAGAACGTCTATGTGGCGCACGTGGCGCGCGGCCTGGCCGCCGCCGGTCACGCGGTGGACGTGATGACGCGCCGCGACGACCCGTCGCTGCCCGCCGCGGTGGACCTGCAGCCCGGCGTGCGCGTGCTGCACCTGGATGCCGGGCCGCCGAGCTTCGTGCCCAAGGAGGACTTGCTGCAGCACATGCCGGCCTTCACCGAGGCCGCGCGCCGCGTCATCACGCACGGCGTGTCGTGCGGCCGCGCCGCGCTGCACGGCGCCGGCACGGCCCGCGCGGCAGGGCGGTCGGCGGCCTACGACGTGCTGCACGCCAACTTCTTCATGTCGGGCCGCGTCGGGCTGGCGCTGCGGCAGCGCTTCGGCGTGCCGCTGGTCACCACCTTCCATGCGCTCGGCCTGGTGCGGCGAGAGCACCAGCGTGAAGCCGACCGCTTCCCGCCCGAGCGCATCGCCATCGAGCGCACGCTGGCGCAGACCTCGGACCGCGTCATCGCCGCCTGCCCGCAGGACCAGAACGACCTGCTGCGCCTGTACGGCGCCAGCAAGGAGCGCATCGCGCAGGTGCCCTGCGGCGTGGACATCCAGGCGCTGCGCCCGGGGCCGCGCGCGCAGGCCCGGCAGCGGCTGGGTCTGCCGGCCGACGAGTTCATCGTGCTGCAGCTCGGCCGGCTGGTGCCGCGCAAGGGCATCGACAACGTCGTGCGCGCGCTGGCCGTGTTGCGCGGCATGGACCCGCTGGTGGCCACGCGGCTGGTGGTGGTGGGCGGCGGCTCGCGCGAGCCCGACGAGGCGGTGACGCCCGAGATCGGCCGCCTGCGCCGGCTGGCTGCAGAGCTGGGCGTGGCCGCGCAGGTGCAGTTTGCAGGCCGGCGCGAGCGCGACGAACTGCGCGACTGGTACCTGGCGGCCGACGTCTTCGTCACCACGCCCTGGTACGAGCCCTTCGGCATCACGCCGCTGGAGGCCATGGCATGCGGCACGCCGGTCATCGGCAGCGCGGTGGGCGGCGTGCGCCACACGGTGCTGGACGGCGTCACCGGCTTCCTGGTGCCGCCGCGCGACCCGGTGCGCCTGGCCCAGCGGCTGCGCGAGCTGCAGCGCAACCCGCAGCTGGCCGCCGCGCTGGGCCGCGCCGGCGTGCACCGCGTGCGCACGCAGTTCACCTGGGAGCAGGTGGCGCTGCGGCTGGCGCAGGAATACACCGCGGTGCAGCGGTCCCCGGCCACCGCCACGGCGCCGTTTGCGCCGGTGGCGCTGCCCACGCCGGCCCTCGACAGCTGGCTGCCGCAGGACCATGCCGCCGGCGCGCTGCTGCGTGCCGCCGCCGGTGCCGGTGCCGGGGGGCTGCGATGAGCGGCGGCCGCCTGCAGGGCGCGTCCAGCCGGCCGCTGCTGCAGCACCCGATGACGGGCCTGGGCATGGTGCTCGGGCTGCAGCCGCGGCCGCTGGTGTCCGATGCGCCGCCGCCTGTATCGGCCCCGGCCACGCCGGCCGGCCGGCCCGCGGTGCTGGTGGACAAGGACGGCACGCTGATCGAGAACGTGCCCTACAACGTCGACCCCGCGCTGCTGCGCTTCATGCCGGCGGCGGCCGAGTCGCTGGCCGCGCTGGCGGCGGCCGGCTTCGTGATCCTCGTCGTCACCAACCAGAGCGGCCTCGCGCACGGCTACTTCACGCGCGCGCAGCTGGCCCACCTGCAGGGCGTGCTGCAGCAGCGCCTGCGCGCGATGGCGGGCGTGGAGCTGCTGGACTTCATCGTCTGCCCGCACGCACCCGGCCCCGGCGGCGCGCCGAACTGCCTGTGCCGCAAGCCCGCGCCCGGCATGCTGCTGCGCGCCGCGCGCAAGCACCGGCTGGACCTGTCGCGCTCTTGGATGATCGGCGACACGCTGGACGACGTGGAGGCCGGCCACCGCGCCGGCTGCCGCACGGTGCACTTCGACAGCGGCGGCGAGACGCTGTGGCGCCGCTCGCCGCTGCGCCGGCCCACCGCCACCTGCACCGAATGGGACGAGGTCGCGCACCTGATCCTGGCCCAACGCGACAGCACCGCGGTGCGGGCCAGCGCGCCGGTGCTGCCGCGCCCATGAGGCCGCCAGCGGCGGGCCTGCGCCGTGTGCTCGCGGTGCGGCTGGACAACCTGGGCGACGTGCTGATGACGACGCCGGCGCTGGCCGCCGTGCGCCAGGGCCTGCCCGATGCCCACCTGACGCTGCTGACCTCGCCCGTGGCCGCGGCCGTCGCGCCGCACCTGACCATGGTCGACGCGGTGTGGTCCTGCAGCGTGCCCTGGCTCAAGCCGGCCGGCGGCGACACGGCGCCGGGTGCCGGCCGCCCCGGCGAACACGACACCGACCACGACCTCGGCCGCGCCGAAGCCGCGCTCGTCGACCGCCTGGCCGAAGGCCGCTTCGACGCCGCGCTGATCTTCACCGTGTGCACGCAGAGCGCGCTGCCCACGGCGCTGCTGTGCCGCATGGCCGGCATCCCCGTGCGCGTGGCGCACTGCCGCGAGAACCCCTACGGCCTGCTGACGCACTGGCTGCCCGAGACCGACCAGGTGGTGCCCGGCCTGCCGCCGGAGCAGCAGCGCCGGCTCGTGCGCCACGAGGTGCAGCGCCAGCTGGCGCTGGTGGCCGCCCTGGACCTGCACATCGCCGACGACCGGCTGCACTTCCAGGTGCAGGCGTCCGACCGCCGCCGCGTGCGCCAGCAGCTGCAGGCCGCCGGCATCACGCCCGGAACCGCTTACGCAGTGCTGCACCCGGGCGCCACGGCCGAGTCGCGCCGCTGGCCGGCGCGGCACTTCGGCGCTGCGGCGCGCGACATCGCCGCCAGCGGCTGCGCCGTGGTGTTCAGCGGCAACACCGGCGACATCCCGCTGGCGCAGCAGGCCCTGCGCGCGATGCAGCCGGACGACGCCGAGGCGACCGCCGCGGCCGAGGCCGACGCCCTGGCGCCAGCCCCGCCGCGCGCCCGGGCGACCGCCGCAGCCGGGGCCGTCTCGCTGGCCGGCCAGCAGACCCTGGGCGAACTGGCCGCGCTGATCGAAGGCGCGCGCGTGCTGGTGGCCAACAACAGCGCCGCCGCCCACCTGGCCGCCGCACTCGGCACGCCGGTGGTGGACCTGTACGCGCTGACCAACCCGCAGCACACGCCCTGGCGCGTGGCCTGCCACGTGCTGCACCACGACGTGCCCTGCCGCTGGTGCCTGAAGAGCGTGTGCCCCGAAGGCCACCACGACTGCCTGCGCCGCGTGCCGCCGGAACACGCCGCCAGCGCCGCGATCGAACTGATGAACCGGCCCCCCCGGGACCGCACGGAGAGCCACGCACCATGATCACGCTCGGCATCAACGCCGCGTTCCACGACAGCGCCGCCGCGCTGGTGGTGGACGGCCTGCCCCTGGCCGCCGCCGAGGAAGAGCGCTTCACGCGCATCAAGCACGCGAAGCGGCCGCTGCCCTTCACGGCCTGGGAGCTGCCCTTCCATGCCATCGCTTCTTGCCTGCAGCAGGCCGGCCTGACGCTGGCCGACGTGGACCACGTGGCCTACAGCTTCGACCCCTGGCGCTTTGCCGAAGGCCGTGCCGACCTGCCCATCAGCGAGACCGGCTGCCTGCCGCTGCCGCTGACGCCGGAACTGCAGCGCAGCCCCGGCCTCGCGCCCTGGGACAGCCCCTGGGACCCGCTGTTCCTGGCCCACCTGCTGAACGCCCCCGGGCAGCTGGCCGACGGCGCGCCGCACCACCTGCGCAAGGCGCTGTACGGCGCCGGCGCGTTGGGGCGCACGCACTGGCAGTGGCAGTACCTGGACCACCACCTGTGCCACCAGGCCAGCGCGTTCCTGGCCGCGCCGTTCCAGAGCTGCGCCGTGCTCACGCTCGACGGCCGCGGCGAGCGCGCCACCACCACCTACGGCGTCTTCCGCGACCACCGCTACCGGCCGCTGGGCGAAGTGACGATGCCGCACTCGCTGGGCCTGCTCTACGAGCGCGTGACCACGCACCTCGGCTTCCTGCACTCGAGCGACGAGTACAAGGTCATGGCGCTGGCCGCCATGGGCCGCCCGCGCTGGGGCCAGGCGCTGGCCAACCGCGTGCTGGTGAAGAGCGGCGGGCAGTTCCGCGTCGACGACATCGACCTCACGGCGCTGGCCGGCCCGCCGCGCGAGCCCGGCACGCCGCTGGCGCAGGCGCACCTGGACCTGGCCGCGTCGCTGCAGCAGGTGCTGGAGCGCACGGTGCTGGCGCTGGCCGGCTGGCTGCGCGAGGCCTCGGGCGAGCAGGCGCTGGCGATGGCCGGCGGCGTGGCGCTGAACTGCGTGATGAACTCGCGCCTGCGCGACGAGGGCCCGTTCGAGGCCGTCTGGGTGCAGCCGGCTGCAGGCGACGCCGGCACCGCGCTGGGCGCGGCGCTGTGGGTCGACGCGCGCGAGCGCAGCGGCCAGCCGGTGGTGCACAGCCGCGGCCCGGTCACGCGTGCCGATGTGCCGCCTTCAGGCCCCCCGGGCCCGACACCGGCGAGCGCCCCACCCAGCGCCCCGCGCGACGGCTGGCCGCTGGCGCAGAGCCGCTGGCACATGAACCACGCCTACTTCGGCCCCGAGTGGGCCGACTCCGAGATCGAGCCGCTGCTGCGCTGGGCCGGCCTGGCCTACGAGACGCTGCCCGACGACGCCGCGCTGGCCGCGCGCACCGCGCAGCTGCTGGCCGACAACCGCATCCTGGGCTGGTTCCAGGGCCGCATGGAATGGGGCCCGCGGGCTTTGGGCGGTCGCTCGATCCTGGCCTCGCCGATCACACCCGAGATGCAGGCCCGGCTCAACGACCTGAAGGACCGCGAGGACTTCCGCCCGGTGGCGCCGGCCGTCACCGCCGAGGCCTTCGAGCACTGGTTCACGCCGGCGCACCGCAACGGCGGGCGCTCGCCGTTCATGCTGTTCACGCACCAGGTGCTGCCTTCGCAGGCGCTGCGCATCCCCTCGGCCTGCCACAGCGACGGCAGCGCGCGTGTGCAGACGGTGCACGCCGACACCAACCCGCGCTTCCACGCGCTGCTGCGCGCCTTCGAGCACCGCACCGGCGTGCCGGTGCTCGTCAACACCTCGTTCAACGTGCGCGGCCAGCCTGTGGTGTGCAGCCCGAAGGACGCGCTGGAGGCCTTCTTCACGACGCCGCTGGACGCGCTGGCAATCGGCCGCTTCCTGCTGCTCAAGCCGGGCCTCGTGGCCGGGGGCGCGCCATGAGCGCCGTCTGGGGCGACAGCGCCAGCCGCGACCGCGCCGCGCAGGCGCGCGCCGCGCCGCAGCGCGCTGCGGCGGGCGACGTGCCCTGCGTGTCGGTGGTGATCCCCACCTGCGGCAGGCCCGAGCTGCTGGCGCGCTGCGTGCAGGCGGTGATGGCGCAGCGGCTGCCCGGCGGGCCGTTCGAGGTCATCGTGGTCGACGACGGCCACTCGGAGGCCACGCGCACGCTCGTCAAGGCCCTGGCCGGCGAAGCCAACGAGGCCTCGGAAGCGGCCGACGGCGTGCGCAACGCGCCGGCGCTGCGCTACCTGCGCCCGCGCCACGGCCGCGGGCCCGCGGTGGCGCGCAACACCGGCTGGCAGGCCGCGCGCGGCGACATCGTGGCCTTCACCGACGACGACACGGTGCCGCTGGCCGGCTGGCTGGCCGAGGGCGTGCGCGCGCTGCAGGCCGGCGACTGCGCCGCGGTGGCTGGCCGCGTGCAGGTGCCGCCGCGCGAGGAGCCGCCCACCGACCACGAGCGCATGACACGCGGCCTGGAGGCCACCGAGTTCGTCACCGCCAACGCCTTCGTGAAGCGCGCCGCGCTGTTCCAGGTGCAGGGTTTCGACGAGCGCTTCACACGCGCCTGGCGCGAGGACTCCGACCTGCACTTCCGGCTGCAGGACCAGGCCGGCCCGGTGGGCCGCTGCGAAGCCGCGGTGGTGGTGCACCCGGTGCGGCCCGAGCGCTGGGGCGTCTCGCTGCGCCAGCAGAAGAACGCCTTCTTCGAGGCGCTGCTGTATGCCAAGCACCCGCAGCGCTACCGCAGCGGTGCGGGTCTGCCCACGCCCTGGGACTACTACGCCATCGTCGCGCTGGCGCTGCTGGCGATGGGCCTGTTCATCGCCGACGTGATGGGCTCGGCCTTCATCAGCGCGGTGTTTGCGCTGGCGCTGGTGCTGCGCTTTGCGGCGCGCCGGCTCAAGCACACCTCGCGCCGGCCGGAGCACGTGGCCGAGATGCTGCTGAGCTCGGCGCTGATCCCGTTCCTGTCGGTGTACTGGCGCCTGCGCGGCGCGGTGCACTTCCGCGTCTGGTTTCTCTGATGCCGGCCGCGCGCAAGGCCCGAATGCTGCCGCTGCACCAGGTGCTGGTGTTCCGCGCGCTGATGCTCGGCGACCTGCTGTGCGCCACGCCGGCGCTGCGCGCGCTGCGCCACGGCCTGCCGGGCGCGCACATCGCGCTGCTGGGCCTGCCCTGGGCCGCGGGGCTGTGTGCGCGACTGTCCAGCGTCGACGAGTTCATCGAGTTCCCGGGCTGGCCCGGCCTGCCGGAGCGTGAACCCGCCGACGGGCGCACGTTGCTGCGGTTCCTGTCGGACGTGCGCGAGCGCCACGTCGACCTGGCGCTGCAGATGCACGGCAGCGGCGCCATCGTCAACCCGTTGCTGATGTCGCTGGGCGCGCGCCACACCGCGGGCTTCGCCAGCGGTGCGCACTGGCCGCACAGCGAGCACCAGGACGATGCGGCAAACTTTACCGAGTGGCCCACCCGCGGCACCGAGGTCGAACGCCTGCTCCGGCTCACCGACCACCTGGGCCTGCCGCGCCAGGGCGAGCAGCTGGACTTTCCGCTGCTGCCGCAGGACCGAGCCGAGGCCGAGCCACTGATCGCACCGCTGGCCGGGCCGCACGGCAAGGCCTTTGCGCTGGTGCACGCGGGCTCGCAGCTGCCGTCGCGCCGCTGGCCGCCGGAGCGTTTTGCCGCGGTGGCCGACGCGCTGGCCGACGCCGGCCTGGCGGTGGCGCTCACCGGCACCATGGCCGAAGCCGGCCTCACGCGCGCGGTGGCCGGCGCGATGCGCGCACCGGCGTTCGACCTGGCCGGCCTGACCACGCTGTGGACGCTGGGCGCGCTGGTGGAGCGCGCCGCGGTGGTGGTGTGCAACGACACCGGCATCTCGCACATCGCCGCGGCGCTGGGCACGCCCAGCGTGGTGGTGTCCAGCGGCGGCGACGCACCGCGCTGGTCGCCGGCCGACGGCAGCCGCCACCGCGTCTTCTGGCACGACCTGCCCTGCCGCCCCTGCACCCACACGCACTGCCCCATCGGCCACCCCTGCGCGCTGGCCGTCGGCGTGGCCGAGGTGCGGCAGGCGGCGCTGCGCACCGTGGCCTCCACCGTGGCAGAGGCCACATGAGCGCGCCGGGCCGTTCCCAGGCGCCCATCCCGGCGCACGCCGTGCGAAGGGGGTTCCCATGACCCGGCGCCTGCGCATCCTCACCTGGCACGTGCACGGCAACTACCTCTACAACCTGACGCAGGTGCCGCACGACTTCTACCTCGTCACCGACGCCCGCCGCAGCACGCACCACAGCGGCCGCACCGGCGTGCTGCCCTGGGGCGACAACGTCTTCGAGGCGCCGCTGGAGGCGCTGCAGACGATGTCCTTCGACCTGGTGCTGTACCAGCACCGCCAGCAGTGGGAGCACGAGCAGCACCGCGTGCTCAGCGCCGCGCAGCGCAACTTGCCGCGCATCGTGCTGGAGCACGACCCGCCGCACGCGAGCCCCAGCGACACACCCCACTGGTGCCAGGACCCAAGCGCCCTGCTCGTGCACGTGACGCCCTACAACGCGCTGATGTGGGACAACGGCCGCACGCCGCACCGCATCGTCGAGCACGGCGTCAAGCCGCTGCTGGAGCTGCCCTGGAGCGGCGAGACCGCGCGCGGCCTAGTGGTGGTGAACCACCTGCTGCAGCGCGGCCGGCGCCTGGGCGTGGACGTGTACCAGGCGGCCGCCGAGCAGGTGCCGCTGATGCTGGTGGGCATGGCCAGCCAGGACCTGGGTGGCGCCGGCGAGGTGCCGCAGTTCGAGCTGCCGGGCGTGATGGCCGCGCACCGCTTCTTCTTCCACCCCATCCGCCACACGAGCCTGGGGCTGGCGGTGATCGAGGCCATGATGGCCGGGCTGCCGGTGGTGGGCCTGGCCACCACCGAGCTGGTGACGGTGATCGACAGCGGCCGCAACGGCTACATCGACACCCGGCTCCCCCGCCTGGTGGGCGCCATGCGCACGCTGCTGCGCGACCCCGGGCTGGCCGCCGAGTGGGGCAAGGCGGGCCAGCGCACCGCGCGCGAACGCTTTGGCATCGACCGCTTCGTCAATGACTGGATGACCGTCATCAACGAGGTTGTGGGGTAGGCCCCGGCCCTTCAGCCTCAGGCCTCGGCCGGCTTCACGGTCGCTTCCAGCAGCTGGCGCAGCAGCTCGTGGCGCACCGGCTTGACCAGGTGCACGTCGAAGCCGGCCTCGGTGGTGCGGCGCCGGTCCTGCTCCTGGCCCCAGCCCGACACCGCCACCACCAGCAGCTCTGCACCCCAGGGCTGCTGGCGCAGCTGGCGGCAGAGCTCGAAGCCGTTGAGCCGCGGCATGCCCAGGTCGAGCAGCGCCACGTCGGGCTGCCAGCGCTGGGCCAGTGCGAGGGCCTCGAGGCCGTCGTGGGCCGTCCGCACCTCGTGGCCATCGGCGCCCAGCAGCAGCGCCAGGGTCTGCGCGGCGTCGACGTTGTCGTCGACCACCAGCACGCGGCGGCGCGTGGGCGGCGCCGGCGTCGCGGCCGGCGCGGGCGGCGCGGCCGCGGGCTCCGCCACGGCCTCCAGCGGCGCGGGCAGGCGCACCACGAACTCGCTGCCGCGCTCGGGGCCGGCGCTGTGTGCGCTGATGCGGCCGCCGTGCATCTGGACCAGGCCGCGCGCCAGCGCCAGCCCGATGCCCATGCCGCCCTGCGAACGTTCGGGCGCGCCGTCGACCTGGCCGAACATCTCGAACACGCTGTCCAGGTGCTCCTCGGCCAGCCCGATGCCGGTGTCGCTGACACGGATCACGGCCTCGTGGCCCTCGCGAGCGCCCTCGATGGTGATGTGCCCGCGCGGCCGCGTGTACTTGGTGGCATTGGCCAGCAGGTTGGCGCAGACCTGGGCCAGCCGCACGCGGTCGCCGCGCAGCACCACGGGCTCGAAAGGCAGGTTCACGCGCAGCGTGTGGCCGGCGGCGTCGATCAGCGGGCGCGCGGTCTCCACCGCCTGCTCGATCACGCTGCCCAGCAGCAGCCGCTCGGGACGCAGCAGCAGCCGGCCGCTGGCCACGCGGGAGACGTCGAGCAGGTCGTCGAGCAGGCGCGCCATCTGCGACACCTGGCGCTCGATGATGCCGGTGCAGCGCCCCACCGACTGCGGCACCAGCGCCTGCGCGCGCAGCACGCTGGCGGCGTTGAGGATCGGGGCGAGCGGGTTGCGCAGCTCGTGCGCGAGCGTGGCGATGAAGAGGTCCTTGTGGCGGTCGGCGTCGCGCAGCGCACGCTCGACGAGCTGGCGCTCGGTGATGTCGACGGCCACGCACAGCACGCCGGTGCAGCGGCCCTGCGCGTCGCGCTTCGGCTCGATGCGCAGGTCGTAGGTGCGAACACGTCCCTGGCGGCGCAGGCCCACCTCGTGCCGGCAGCCGATGCCGCTGTCGATGACGCCGCGTTTCAGCGCCTGCAGCCGCAGGCCCTCCTGCGGGCTCTCGCAGAGGTCCAGGTCGGTGAGGCCGATGGCCAACGCGGGATCGAAGTCGAGGCCGGGGTTGTTGATCCAGGTGTGGCGCAGGTCCAGGTCCTGCTCGCAGACGATGATCTCCGAGCCCTGCAGCGCGACTTCGAAGCGCTGGTTCGACAGGTGCACCTCCTGCTGCGCCTGCCGGCGCTCGGTGATGTCCTCGAACACCGTGTAGACCTCGACGGGCTGCGCCTGCCCGGCGCGGCGCAGCGGCATGGCGTCGATGCGGATCCAGCGCCGCTGGCCGAGCACCGGGTTCCACACGCCCATCAGCACGCCGCGTACCGGCTCGCCGGTCTTCAGCGCCTGCATCGCCGGGTGCGCGTCGCCCGGGAACGGGCTGCCGTCTTCGCGCACGGTGTCGTGCTGCTCGTGCACCGAGTCGCTGCCCAGCAGGCGCTCCGGGCCCTTGCCCAGGATGCGCTCGGCCGCCGGGTTCATGGCGATGATGCGGCCCTCGGCGTCCTGGTGGACCACGCCCTGCTGCATGGTGTCGGCCAGCAGCCGGTACCGCTCTTCGCTGGTGCGCAGGGCTTCTTCGGCGCGGCGGTGGGCGGTGACGTCGAGCACCATCGCCAACACGCCGCGCGGCGCCGCGGGCCGGCCGTCGGGCGTGGGCTCGCCGGGCAGCACGGTGTTGTGCCAGGCGCAGTGGATCACGCGCCGGTCCTTGGTGCGGTTGCGGTTGTTCACGGTGGCGCCTTCGCCGCGGCCCTGCAGCAGCTGCGCGACGAGTTCGCGGATCGCGGCCGCATCGTCCTCGTGCACCAGCGACAACTCGCGCAGCGGCCGGCCCAGCGCCTCGTCGGCGCGCCAGCCGAAGATCTTCTCGGCCTCGCCGGCCCAGCGGCGCACGATGCGCTGCCGGTCGAACTCGATCACCGCCATCGGGGCGCTGTCGAGCATGTCGAGCAGCCCCGGGCCGGCGGTCGACGCGTCGGTCAGGGCGGACTGCATCGCCTGCTGCGCCTGAACCTGGGCCAGCTGCCCGCGCAACGCGGCGATCTCGGCCCGCAGCGCTGCCGGATCGTCCGGGTCCGGCAAGGGGTCGCTGCTCATTGAAGGCTCCTCGATCCAGGGGTGGCAGCGGCGGTCTCTCGGACCGACCTGTGCGCTGCAATGACGCTTGCGTGGATGCCGGCGGGTGAATGCGCCGGCCCGTATTGCGAGTTTCAAACCATCTCAGGGTCAAGCCATTGATCATTCTATGCACGCACTGCACTCATTTGGGGCCCTAGCTCACCGCCGGTGCAGCAGCGTCCTCCGGCGCCGCTGCACCGCACCCAGGCCGCGTAGGGGTGGCGCACGGCAGGGCCACGACAGCCGCGCGGGGGCGGGCTCGGTGTCGGCATCGTCCCCGTGCTGGAACAGTTCCTGCCCCGGCAGCGGCGCGCGGTTCGACGGCGACCGGGGCCGGCAGGCCCAGGCGGTCGATGACGGCAGCCACGTCGGCGTCGTGCACCACCCGACCGGCTGGGCACACCGCGTGCCGGGAACACCGATTGCCGGCCAGCGGCCATGCACAACGACCTGGTCCGTGTCTTCGAGGACACCCTGCCCTCCCCGGGCCTGCACCTGCTGGACACCTCGGCGTTCTGGAACCCCTGCGGCGGCGTGCGGCGGGTACTGAGCACCAAGCACGACTGGCTCGTCAGCCAGGGCTGGCGCCACACCGTGATGGCGCCGGGCGCCGACGGCATCGACCAGCTCGACTGCGGCGGCCTGCCGCTGCCCGGCAGCGGCGGCTACCGCGTCGTGCTGCAGCGCGAGCGCCCGGCGCGGCTGATCGAGCTGGCCCGCCCCGACCTGGTGGAGGCCGCCGACCCGTACACACTGGCCTGGTCGGCGCTGGCCGCCACGCAGCGGCTGCGCGTGCCGGCGGTGGCCTTCTGCCACAGCGACCTGCCGGCCATCGCCGCGCGCCTGGTGGGCGGCGCGGCCGGCACGGCCACGCGGCGCGGGCGCTTTGCTGCGCTGCGGGCGCGCCGCTACCTGGTGGACCTGTACCAGCGCTTCGACCTCGTGCTGGCGCCGAGCCAGGTGCTGGCAGAACGCCTGCGCAGCTGGGGCCTGAACCAGGTCATGGTGCAGCCGCTGGGCGTCGACTGCCAGGTCTTCAGGCCCGCCGCCCGCGACGCTGCCTGGCGCCAGCGCCTGTGCCAGCGCCTGGGCCTGGCGCCGCGCACGCGGCTGCTCGCCTACACCGGGCGCTTCGCACCCGAGAAGAACCTGCCGCTGCTGGCCGCCGCGGTGCGCCGGCTCGGGCCCGGCCACGCGCTGCTGGCCGTGGGCGCCGGCCCGCAGCCGCCGCGCGGCAGCGGCGTGCACGTGCTGCCGCCCGAGCGCGACAGCGCCCGCCTGGCCCGGCTGCTGGCCAGCTGCGACGCCTACGTGCACGCCGGCGACCAGGAGACCTTCGGCCTCGGCGCGCTGGAGGCCATGGCCTGCGGCACGCCGGTGGTGGTCAGCGCCGCGGGCGGCCTGGGCGAGCTGGCGCAGGACGTGGGCCTGACGGTGGCGCGCCCCGACAGCGCCGAATGGGCCGAGGCCATCCAGGCCTGCCTGAACGACATCGGCTCGCGCCGCCACCTGCTGGCGCTGGCCAAGGCGCGCGAGCACGACTGGGCCTGGGTCATGGCGCAGCTGTCGCGCCGCTACCTGGCACTGCTGCGCCGCCACGCGCTCGGCGGCCAGCCCGGCCGGCCCCCGGCGGTGTGGGGCGCGCGGCCTCCGTCGTCGGCGACGGTGACCGAGCCCGCCCTGGCCCGCCTGCGGCCCCTGCACCCGCTGCGATGAGCGACGCGCCGCGGTTCGACCCGGCAGCAGGCGGTCCTCACCGCCAGCTCTGCGTCGTGCTGCACGACGTGGCGCCCACACGCTGGGACGGCTGCACGCGCGTGCTGCGCCAGGTGCGGGCGGTGGCGCGCGAGGCCGGCGTGACGGTGCCGGTGACGCTGCTGCTGGTGCCGCGCCTGGAGGGCCTGAACCGGCCGCCGGCGCTGTACCTGCGCTGGCTGCACGGCCTGGCCCGCGCCGGCCACGAACTGGCGCTGCACGGCCTGACGCACCGCGACGACGGCCCGCCCCCGCGCAGCCTGTTCGAGCGCCTGAAGCGCCACGTGTACACCGCCGGCGAAGGCGAATTTGCGGCGCTGTCGCGGCAGCAGGCCGACGCGCGGCTGGCCGCAGGCCGCGCCTGGGCGCAGGAACACGAGCTGGAGATGCAGGGCTTCGTCGCCCCGGCCTGGCTGCTCAACGCCGCCGGCTGGGACGCCGTGACCGAGGCCGGCTTCAGCTACACCTGCACGCTCAACCGCGTGATCGCGCTGCCCGGCCGGCAGTCGTTCCACGCGCCGAGCCTGGTCTACAGCACGCGTGCAGCCTGGCGGCGCGTGCTGTCGGTGTGGTGGACGACGCTGCTGGCCCGGCGCCAGCGCCACGCACCGCTGCTGCGGCTGGAGCTGCACCCGAGCGATTGCGACCACCCCGCGGTGCAGCGCTGCTGGACCCGCCTGCTGCGGCAGGCCTTGCGCGAGCGCCAGCCGGTGCGGCTGTGCGACGCCGCGCAGATGGCCCGCCACGACGGCACGCCCCCTGCCAGGAGATGGGCATGACACACCACTTCTACTCCACCGACCGCCCGGTGCTCGTGACCGGCGCCGCGGGCTTCGTGGCCAGCCACCTGTGCGACCGCCTCGTCGAACGCGGCCTGCAGGTCGTGGGCCTGGACAACCTGTCCACCGGCCACCCGACCCACCTGCAGCACCTGCAGGGCCACCCGCGCTTCACCTTCATCGAACACGACATCACGCGCCCGCTGCCGGCCACCGTGAAGGACGTGGGCCACGTCTTCAACCTCGCCTGCCCGGCCAGCCCGGCGCACTACCAGCGCCACCCGGTGGCCACCGTGCTGGCCAGCACCGTGGGCGTGTGGCGGCTGCTGGAGCTGGCGCGCCAGCGCGGCGCGCGGCTGCTGCAGGTGTCCACCAGCGAGGTCTACGGCGACCCCCAGGTGCACCCGCAGCACGAGTCCTACTGGGGCCACGTCAACCCCACCGGCATGCGCTCCTGCTACGACGAAGGCAAGCGCAGCGCCGAGGCCATGTGCTACGCCTACGAGCGCCAGCATGGCGTGGAAGTGCGCATGGCGCGGCTCTTCAACTGCTACGGCCCGCGGCTGCGGCCGGGCGACGGGCGCGTGGTCAGCAACTTCATCGTGCAGGCGCTGGCCGGCCGCCCGCTCACCGTGTACGGCAACGGCCAGCAGACGCGCAGCTTCTGCTTCGTCAGCGACACCGTGCGCGGGCTGCTGGCGCTGATGGACGCACCCGACTCGCAGCCGGTGAACATCGGCAACCCGCAGGAGCACACGGTGCTGGAGCTGGCCGAGCGCGTGCTGAACCTGACCGGCAGCCGCTCCACGCTGGCCTTCCGCAAGCTGCCGGCCGACGACCCGGTGCGCCGCCGCCCCGACATCGACACCGCGCGCCGGCTGCTCGGCTGGCAACCCGAGGTGCCGCTGGACGAGGGCCTGAACCGCACCATCGCGCACTTCCGCAAGGGCGGCACGGTGCACTACGGGCCACCGGTGCAGCCGGCGCTGCCGCAGTCGGCCCCGGCCCCGGTGCTGCCGTTGCCGCTGCCGAGCCTGCACACGCCGATGCCCACGCCACTGGCGGGCCCGGCCTGGCACGCAGCGACCCCCAGGCAGGCGGGCGGGGACGCCCGGTGACCGTGCTGCGCGCCGTGCCGCCCAGGGGCTGGCTCGGACGCGCGTCGCAGGCGCCGGCGGCGCTGGCCGGGCGGCTGCAGCGCAGCCTGCTGGCCTGGCCGCTGGCCGCGCTGGCCGGCGTGGTGGTGCTGGTCATCAACGAGACCAGCCACGAGCGCTCGATGCAGGCCCTGGCGCGGCTGGGCGAGCGCGCCACCGCGACGACGCAGATCCAGCTCGTGCTGCGCCGCCTGCTCGACGCCGAAACCGGCCAGCGCGGCTACCTGCTGACCGGCCGCAAGATCTACCTCGACCCCTACGAGCAGGCCGCCGCCGACGCCAGCGCAGCGCTCGACTGGCTCGACACGCACTACGCGCAGGACCGCGCCATGCAGGCCCGGCTGCAGGCGCTGCGGCAGCAGGCCCAGCTGCGCCTGCTCGGTCTGGCCGAGACGGTGCAGGCCTTCGACGCCGGCCAGGCCGAGCGCGTGAGCGAGCTGCTGGCGGCGGAATCGCGCGCCACGATGGACGCGGTGCGCCGCCTCACCGAGCAGCTGGCGCTGGCCGAGCGGCAGCAGGTCGACAGCGAGCGCCAGGCGGTGCTGGAGACGCTGCGCAGCAGCCGCATCGGCGTCAACCTGTCCACGCTGGCGGGGCTGCTGGCGCTGCTGCTGGTGCTGCGCCAGACCGCGGCGCTGGAGCGCCTGAACCACGGCCACGCCCAGGCGCTGCTGGACGAGCAGTCGCGGCTGGAAGACGAGGTGACGCGCCGCACCGACGACCTGAGCGAGCTCGCCCGCCACCTGCACACCGTGCGCGAGGACGAACGCAGCCGCCTGGCCAGCGCGCTGCAGGACGAGCTGGGCGCGCTGCTCACCACGACGCAGATCGAGCTGACGCGGCTGCGCCACGACCTGCGCGGCGCCAGCCCCGAGGCGCTGGCGCGGCTGGACCACCTGGCGCAGACGATCGGCAGCGGCATCACGCTGAAGCGCCGCATCATCGAGGACCTGCGCCCGTCGTCGCTGGGCACGCTGGGGCTGGTGGCGGCGCTGGAGATCCAGGCGCGCGAATTCGCCGAGCGGGCCGGCGTGCGCGTGCTGACGCGGCTGAAGCCGCTGCCGCTGTCGGACGCGGCGCAGATCACCGCCTACCGGCTGGTGCAGGAGTCGCTGACCAACGTGGCCAAGTACGCACGCGCGTCGGAGGTGACGGTGGCGATGGAGCCCGAAGGGCCGCTGGCGCGCATCCGCGTGCACGACGACGGCACCGGCTTCGACACCGGCGCCGTGCGCCGCAACGCCCACGGCCTGATGGGCATGCGCTACCGGGTCGAGGCCGCCGGCGGCCGGCTGAACATCGTCTCGGCGCCCGGCCAGGGCACGCGCATCGAAGCCACCCTGCCGTTGCAGAACGGCGGCGCCTGAGGCGCGGTGCGCCGGCGACACGATGCGCCCGACCGTGACCGCCTCTTGCGGGTCCTGCGAGTCTTGCGGGGCCGGCAGGACCGCCGGCCTGCCGGGCTCAACCCGTCTGCGTGCGCGCGGTCTGGGCGCGCTGCCCGCTGTGGGCAGCACCCGGCGCGTCGGGCGCGGTCACGTGTTCGCGGTGTCCCATGCCGATGGGCCGCCCCGCCGCCACCGAGGCCGCGAGGTTCAGCGTGCGGGCCAGCACGCTGTCGGGTCCGTCCCAGATCTCGGCGCGCCAGGGCGTCACCTTCAGCAGCAGCAGGTCGGGGTCGGCCGGGCCGTCGAACCAGGGGCGCGCCAGGGCCGACCACAGCGCTTCCTTGCGCTGCGCGTCGTCCACCGACTCGGCCACGCCCGTGACCGACACGTAGTCGCCTTCGTTCTTCTCGGGGTGGGTGCCGCGGAACGACAGGTTCACCGGCTCCGGCGCGTCGCCGGGCTCGCCGATCATGCTTTCCATGGCCTCGCGCGAGACCATGAACCAGATCGCGCCGTCGGCGTCCATCTCCAGCGGCGTCATCGGCCGGCTCGTCAGGCCCACGCCGCGCTCGTGCAGCGTGAGCATCGCCACGCGGTGGTGGTGCAGCTGGTGCGCCAGGTGGTTCATGCCGGCATCGGCTTGCGGTTCGGTGTTCATCCAGCGGGTTCCTTGGTTGATGGGGCTGGCGGCCCGGGGCCCGGCGCTGCCGCTCACAGGCGCGGCGGCAGCCCGACGGGGTCGCGGTCTTCGTCCTCGATCTCGCCGGCCTGCTGCACCTCGGCATGCCAGCGGCCCAGCAGGCCGCGCACCTCGCGCTCCAGCTGCGGCCAGGGCACGCTGTCGGCGCCGGGGCGCCGCAGCAGCTCGTCGACGCGGGAGAAATGCAGCGTCGCCATGCCCTCCAGCACGCTGAGCGTGACGTCGCGGTTGGCGGCCGTGGTGCGGGTGGCGAGCTGGGCCACGTCGCGCAGCAGCTCCAGCTCCTGCGCGGCCTGCTGGATGGTGGCCACCCAGCCGGGTTCGGCGTCGGCCAGCGCGGGGTACAGCACGTGCTCCTCGAGCTTGCTGACGAGCTCCAGCCCCAGCAGCAGCCGTCGCTGCACCACGGTGCGGCGGCGGCGCGCGGCCAGCGGCCGCTCGGTGAACAGCGCCTGCAGCGCGGTATGCAGGCCGTGGAACAGCCCGCGCAGCGCGCGCCGCGCCGTGTGGCCGGCGGTGGCGTCGGCTGCGGCGAGGGCCACGCTGTCGTTCACGGCGGCGTCAATCGTTCTCACTGCCACGCACCAGCCGCATCAGCGCGTAGATCACGGCGCCGGCGGCCACCGCCATCAGCAGGGTGCGGGCGGGTTCGTCGCGCGCGTAGCCGACGGCGCGGCCCGAGGCCTGGCTGACACCCTGGCGCATGCGGTCGGTGCGGCGGCGCATCCACTCCGCGCCTTCGCGCGCGGCGTCGGCGGCGCGCTCGGCCATGCGGCGGGCCGCGGGGGTGGCCTGCTCGCGCCAGTCGGTGACGATCTCGGCCATGTCGTCCAGGCTGCGGCGCCCGCTGCGGGCGCCGGTGTGCACGCCGTTGCTGGCGCGCTCGACAACCTCGTCGTAGCGTTCGTCAGGATCCTCGTATCTCGGCATGGGGTCACTCCTGTGGGGTCCGGTGCAAGGCGCAGCCGGAGCTTCACTCTGCGCGAGGGGGGCCGGGGTCCGCGTGGGGACCGATGCCGCGGCCCTGTCGGACACGGTGGCGCGACCCTGTCGGATTCAACCGACAACGCTGTCCGGCGCCGCGGCGTCGGGCTGCAGCGCCGGCGACGGCAGCCAGGCCTCGACGCAGGTGCCCTCGCCGGGCCGCGAGCGCACGCGCCATTCACCGCCCTCGGCCTCGACGCGGTAGCGCAGGCCCATCAGGCCGTGCGTGGTGCCGCGGCGCACGCCGGGGTCGAAGCCGCAGCCGTCGTCGAGCACGCTGACGCGGGCGCCGGGCCGCCCCTGGTGCTGCTGCGGCTGCAGCGTCACCTGCACCGTGGCGGCGCGGGCGTGGCGCGTGACGTTGGTCAGCGCCTCCTGCACCACGCGGTAGGCGGTGATCTGCGCGCTGTCGCTCAGCGCCACGGGCTCCAGCAGCGTCTGCAGAGGCGCCTCGCTGCGTGCGGCGTGCTCGCGCGTCAGGATCTCCAGCGCCGCGCACAGACCCAGGTTGCTCAGCGACGAGGGGCGCAGCTCCTCGATGAGCTTGCGCTTCAGGCCGATGCCGCCGTTGATGCAGTCGTTGAGGTGCTCCAGCCGCGCCTGCACCTCGGGCGTGAGCGGGCCGATGGCGCGCTTGAGCCGCGCCGCGTCGAGCTTGGCCGCGGTGAGCAGCGCGCCGAGTTCGTCGTGCAGCTCGCGCGCCAGGCGGCTTTTCTCCTCCTCGCGCGCGGTCTGCAGGTGGCGGGCCAGCTCGGTGAGGTCGGCGGTGCGGTGCGTGGCCTCGGTCTCCAGGCGGTCGCGCTCGTGCAGCAGCGCGCCGGCGTGGCGGCGCTGCACCTCGTCGACCGACAGCGTCTGGCGCAGGAAGATGAACAGCGCCAGCAGGCTCAGCACCGTCATCGCGCTGACGCCGATGCGGCCGTTGCGCAGCGTGGTCAGCACGTCGCGCCGCTCCTGGTCGACACGCCGCGTCTCCAGCTGCAGCAGGCGGCTGGAGCTCTCGCGCAGGCCCTCCATCTTCTCGCGCCCGATGTCGGTCAGCATCAGCTCGCGCCAGGCCGAGGCGGGGCCGCGCTCGTGCAGGCGCAGGGTGGTCTGCAGCTCCGACAGCTTGGCCTCGGTGTAGCCGCTCATCTGCGCCACCACGGTGGCGGCCTCGGGGTCGCTGCCGTAGTAGGCGATCAGCCAGCCCATCGACTGCTGCACCTGGCTCACCGCTTGCTCATAGGGCTGCAGGTGGTCCTTGCGGCCGGTGAGCAGGTAGCTGCGCTGGCCGGCCTCGGCGTCGATCAGCGAGCGCCAGACGTGCTGGATCTGCGTGCGCGCCGCGGCGCGTTCGGCCAGGTGCCCCAGCGCGTCGGTGGAGCGGTCGTAGGCGGCCTCGTTGATGAACACGATCACCAGCGCCGCCAGGGCCGCCAGCGGCAGCGTCCACGCGCTGCGCCGCACGCGGTGGATGAGGGGCAGGCGGGGCGGCTTCATGGGCGTCGTCGGTCAGGGCACAGGGCAAGAATCGGCGCACCCGTGCGCCCACAAGGAGCAGAGGCATGATCAGGATCGCCATCGTCGACGACCACGCGCTGGTGCGGGCCGGGTTGCGCCAGTACCTCGGCGAGCAGGTCGACTTCCGCATCGTCGCGGAATGCGCCAGCGCCCGCGAGGTGATGGACGTGGTGCGGCAGGACCTGGCCGACGTGATCCTGCTCGACATCTCGATGCCCGGCACCAGCGGTGTCGACGCGCTGCAGGCCATCAAGGCGCGTGCACCCGGCCTGGCGGTGCTGATCCTCAGCAGCTTCCCCGAGGAGCACTACGCCACCGCGCTGCTGCGCCAGGGCGCCTCGGGCTACCTGGCCAAGGACTGCGAGCCGGAGGAGATCGTCAAGGCCGTCCGCACCGTGGCGCTGGGCCGGCGCTACATCACCAGCGGCGTCGCCGAGCGGCTGGCCGCCGACCTGGCCGAGCCCGGGCAGAAGGCGCCGCACGAGATGCTGTCGGAACGCGAGTTCCAGGTCTTCCTGCGCCTGGCCAAGGGCGAGACCATCGGCCACATGGCCGAGAGCATGTCGCTGAGCGTGAAGACGGTGTCGACCTACCGCACGCGCGTGATGGAGAAGATGGCGCTGGCCTCCAACAGCGACCTCACCTACTACGCGCTGAAGAACGGCCTGATCCAGTAGCAGCCGGCGCGCGCGGCCGCCGGCCCGTGGCGCGCCTGAGGGCTCAGTTGAGGGCCCCCGGCGGGGTGTCGGTGCGGGAAGGGTCGGCACGAGAGGGGTCGGTGCCACGGCCGCCGCCCTCACGACCGTCGCGGCCCTCACGGTCCTCGCGCCCTGCCCGCGCCTCGGCCAGCCGCGTGCAGTAGCTCAGCAGCTCGTCGAGGTCGTTGGACTTGTCGAACACGCGGTCGGCGCCCAGCGCCTTGCACTTCTCGCGCATGTCGGGCGTGGCGTAGTTGGTGAGCACCGCGCGCCGCACCTGCAGGCCCGCGCGCGTGGCGGCGCGCAGGATGCCGAGGCCCGAGCCGGCTTTCAGGAAGATGTCGATGATGACGAGATCGATCTCGCCCTGCAGCGCCAGCAGCCGCGCCATCGCGCCGGCCTCGTCGGCGGCGTGGCCCACCACGCGCACCGGCGCCATCTCCTCGAGCGTGGCCACCAGGTTGTCCAGGATCAGCGGGCTGTCCTCGACGATGAAGGTGCGCAGCACGTGCAGCGGCTCGGCGGCAGCCTGCGCGCCAGGCGCGACCAGCGGCCGGCCTTCAGGCGCAGCGCCCGGCGCCGTGTCCTGCACCGCGCCAGGCGCGGCGCTTCCGGGCGGTGGCCGCGGTCGCCCGCTGCCGGCGCCGCTGCTTGGCCACGCGGCGGGCAGAACACGTCCCACGAGCACGTCCAAGGGCAGCTCCGTGGCAGAGCGTGGCAGTCCTGGCGCGCCGGTCAGCGCGACGGCTGCACGCTGAGCTCGTTGTTGACCTCGCCGACACCGTCCACGCTGCGCGCCAGTTCGGCGGCGCGCGCACGCGCCGCGGTGTCGGGTGCGGTGCCGCGCAGCACCACACGCCCGCCCACGGTGTCGACGTTGATGTTCAGCGCGCTCAGGCGCTCGTCACCGGCCAGCCGGGCATTGACGGCGGCCGTGATGGCCATGTCCTTGGACTTGTTGGCCACCGCGTCGGCGGCCGAGCCCATGCCTTCCTTGGCGTCACGGCCGGCTTCGCGGGCACTGCCGCCGATGCCGGTGGTGCCGCTGGTGCCGGACTGGCTGTCCGAGCCGCTGCTTCTGCCGCTGCTGCGCTCGGTCTGCGAGCCGGTGCCGCTGGTGCCGGACTGGCCGTCGGCGGAACCGGGGCGGTCACAGGCCGACAGCAGGGCGGCGCTGGCCAGCAGCGACAGGGTGATCACGGGCAGGCGCCAGGGATTGCTTTTCATGGGGTTCCTTCGAAGGTGCAGCCCGTTGCCGGGCGATGCAGCCACCTTAGGGACCCGGCCCCGCCGCGCCGATCAGCGGGGGGCGTGCCCGTCTGTCGGACGCGGCCGACAGCGCCGCCGCAGGCCCCGGCGCCGCGCGCCGGCCGTCTTCAGACCGGCCACGTCACTCGCCGCGGCGCACCAGCGGGTCGGGCTGCTCGGTGGCGGCCTCGCCCGGTGCGCCCTCGGCAGCGTATTCCTTGAGCCGGTTGTAGAGCGTCTTCAGGCTGATGCCGAGCACGGCGGCCGTGCGTTCCTTGTGGTGGTTGTAATGGCGCAGCGTGGCCAGCATCAGCGCCCGCTCGGCCTGCGCCATCGAGGTGCCGATCGGCAGCGTGATGCTGTCTTCGGGCGCCAACGGCGCCGCCAGTGGCACCGGCGCCGCGGCGGCGGGCAGCGGCGCTGCCGGAGGGGTCGGTGCCGCCGGGCTCATCGAGGCCAGCACCGGCGCCGAGGGCACGGCCGACGGACCGGACCAGGCCGTGCCGGTGTCACCGCCGGCCGGCGGCACACCTTCCACACGGGGCAGCCAGGCGCAGTCGATCAGATCGCCCTCGGCCATCACGTAGGCGCGCTGCACCGCGTTGCGCAGCTCGCGCACGTTGCCGGGCCAGGGGTAGATGGACAGCTGCGCCAGCGCGGCCGGCGTGAAGCGGCGCGCATGGCCTTCCTGCTCGCCGATGCCGGCCAGGAAGTGGTTGGCCAGCAGCGGCACGTCGGACAGCCGGTCGCGCAGCGGCGGCAGCTCGATCGGGAACACGTTCAGGCGGTACAGCAGGTCCTCGCGCAGCTTGCCCATCGCCACCGCGTGGTGCGGCAGCCGGTTGGTGGCGGCGATGATGCGCACGTCGGCCTCCTGGCTGACGGTGGAGCCCACGCGCATGAAGCGGCCGGTCTCCAGCACGCGCAACAGCTTGACCTGCAGCTCCAGCGGCATCTCGGTGATCTCGTCGAGGAACAGCGTGCCGCCGCTGGCGCGTTCGAAGAAGCCCTGGTGCTGGCGCTCGGCGCCGGTGAAGCTGCCCTTCTCGTGGCCGAAGATCTCGCTCTCGATCAGGTTCGGGCTGATGGCGCCGCAGTTGACGGCCAGGAACGGCCGCTTGCGGCGGCGGCTGAGGTCGTGCACGGTCTGCGCCACCACCTCCTTGCCGGTGCCGCTCTCGCCGGTGATGAACACCGTGACGCTGGTGCCGGCGACGCGGCTGATCTGCTCGTAGATGCGCTGCATCGCCGCGCTCTTGCCCCACAGGTGGCCGAAGTGGCCGCTGTGCGCGAGGTTGGCGGTGAGGTCCTCGACCTCGGCCTTCAGCACCGCCGGCTTCATGATGCGCGACAGCACGCCCTGCAGCTGCTTCAGGTTGATGGGCTTGATGAGGTAGTCGGCCGCGCCCAGGCGCAGCGCCTGGATGCTGGTCTCCAGGTTGGCGTGGCCGGTGCAGAGCACCACCTCGGAGTTGGCCACCAGCTGCGGGTCGGCGAGCAGGTCCATGCCGTTGCCGTCGGGCAGGCGCAGGTCGAGCAGCAGGATGTCGGGCTGCTGCAGCGAGATCTGCCGCCGGGCGTCGCGCAGGTTGTGCGCCATGGCCACCGTGAACTGCTCACCGGCGATGAGCGCGCGCATGGATGTCGCGGAGTCGATGTCGTCGTCTACCACCAGTGCGTGGGGCATGGTCTTGTTGTCCTGCAGTCCCTGAAAGAGAAGCGGAGCCGCGTGATGCGGTCCGGGGGGGCGTCTCTGAATCGATTTGTTCAGTGCGGCAAAGCCATGATTTTCTTCACATCCTGGGCCACTTTAACAAGCTGGACCGCCTTCTTGAATGTATCGATTGGCGTCTGAACGGCACATGACCTGCCTCAAGCCGTGCGGACACCCGCGAGGGTGCGCGACTCGTGTGCCCACGCCACCGGCGCCGGCGCCAGAAGGATCTGCGCCAGCGCGCGGGCGAGTGCGTCCCAGCGGCGCGGCCGCAGCTGCCGGCGGGCCCGGCGCCGGCGTGCACGGCGTGCCGCGGTTGGCTCGGCCAGCGCGCTGTCGCAGGCCTGCAGGACCGCCTGCGCACCGACGGCACAGCGCACGCCCGCGCCCTGCCAGGCCAGCAGCCCGGGCAGCGGCGGCGCCACCACGGCCAGGCCCGCGGCCAGCGCGTCCCACACCTGCAGCGGCTGCGCCGTCGCGGGGGTGGCCCGGCACAGCCAGGGCAGCAGCGCGAGCTGCCAGGTGGCCAGCAGCTCGGGCATCAGCGACGCGTGCAGCGGGCCCAGCCAGTGCAGGTTGGGCCGTCGCGGCAGCGTGGCGGGATCGATGTCCAGCACCGGCCCGGCCAGCACCCAGTGCCAGTGTGGCCGGGCATCGGCCAGCGCCGCCAGCAGCGCCAGGTCGACGCGCTCGTCCACCGGGCCGGCATAGCCCACGCGCGGCCCGGCGGCCGGCGGTGGCAGCGGCAGCTGCAGCACCTCGTCGCGCGGCCAGCCGCCGGGCAGGCTGCGGCGCCGGGCGCAGAACGCGGGGTCGACGCCGTTCGGCAGCAGGCGCAGCCGCGTGCCGGCGAGCGCGCGCACGCCGGCCGGCGGGATGCAGGCGCCGAGCACGAGGTCGGCGCTGGCCAGCAGCGCGGCTTCCTGTGCCGCTCCGCACGCCACTTCATGCGCTGCTTCGAGCGTCGCTTCCTGCGTGGTCTCAGCGGGCGCAGCGCCGGACGCGGCCGCCGTGCCGTCGCCCCAGTCGTAGACCACGCGCGCCGGGTGCAGCGCCTGCACCAGCGGCGCGGCCCGCGGCGTGTCGAGCCAGGCCAGCGGCCGGTGAATGCCCTGCTCGGCCAGCCAGCCGGCCAGCAAGCTGTGCAGCAAAGGCTGCTGCACGGTGTCGAAGCCGCCGGTGGCCTGCAGCGTGTGCGGCACCAGCACGTCGATGAAGGGGCCCGCGGCGCAGTGGTGCAGCCGCGGCACGGTGCAGCGCCGCGGCTCCTCGACGAAGACCACGCGCCAGGGCGCGGGCCCGCCGGCCAGCCGCTCCAGCAGGTGGCGGCCGCGGTGGCGCAGGCCGTCCCAGCGGCGGTGCGAGAAGGCCAGCACGACCGGCGGCGAACGCGGCACCGCGTGCGGCGACGGCAGCACGGCCTGCCAGGCGCGCAGGGCCTGCAGCGCAGGCCGGTCGGCATGGCGGGTGCCAGGGCGCGGCAGGTGGGGTGCGGGTGCCGGCGGCTGGGGGTGCATCGGCGCTGCGTGCATCGTCGGGGTGTGCATCGTCGGGGTGTGCAGGCCCGGCGTGTCCCTCCGCGCGGCCTGCCATGGCGCCGTGTCCACGTGCCACAGCCCGCTGCGGTGCCAGCGCGCGGGTTCCTGCCAGTCGGGCCGGTCGACCAGCGGGTACAGGCAGATGCCCTGCACCGGCACGCCGAGCTGGCGCGCCTGGCGCACCTCGGCGGCCACCTCGTGCAGCCAGTCGGCACGGCCGGCACCGACGTGGCCGGTTTCGGCCACCACGAGCGGGCGGCCGTAGCGGTGCGCGGCCTCGGCCAGCAGCAGGTGCAGCGGGCGGCGGCGCGGGTCGCGGCGGTGCCAGTCGAGCCGCTCGTTGGTGCCCAGTTCCCACTGGCTGCCGTGGTAGTGGTTGATGCCCACCAGGTCCAGCAGGGCCGGTGCGCCGCCCAGCGCCGGCTCCAGCCGGCCGGCGATCAGGTCCCAGGCCTGCCACTGCCAGCTGCGCACCAGCTCGGCCTGCGCGGCGAGCTCGGCGCGGCCCAGCGGCGGCGCCACGTGCACCAGCGGCTCGACGTGCAGGAAGCGCGCGCGCGGGTCGACGCGGCGCATCGCCTGCTGCGCCGCGATGGTGGCGCGCACCAGGCGGCACTTGACGGCATAACCGTGCAGCCGTGCGGCCTGCAGCGCGGCCTCGGCAGACAGCCCGGCGGCCGGGTCCGCAACGTCAACAGCGCCGGCGACTTGCGTGCCGTGCAGCAGGTCGGCGTGCGCCGCGGCCCAGGCCACGAAGCCGATCTCGTTGATCGGCGTGTACACCGGGGGCCGTTCGCTGCCGCGCGCCAGCACGCGCGCCACCTCGGCGGCAAAACGCGCCAGGCGCGGGATCAGCGCGTCGTCGTTCAGGTTCAGGTCGGTCGGCAGGCCGTAGTGCATCAGCGTCCACAGCACCTGCAGGCCGTGGCGGCGGGCGCTGGCCTGCACCCGCAGCGCGCGGCCCAGGTCGATGGCGCCGCCCGCGGCTTCGCTCAGGCGCCAGCCGATGCTCTCGCGCACCACGCGCAGCCCGGCCTGCGCGGCGCGGCGGTGGTCTTCGTCCAGGCGGTCGAGGTGGCCGCTGGCGCGCACCAGGTCGAGCGGCAGGCCGTGGCCGTTGACGTGGTCTGCGCCTTCGTAGCCGCCCATCCAGAAACCGGCAAAGGCCGGCGCGTCGCCGCTGCGGCGTGTCATGCCGCCGGTCGGGTCGGCCGGGGCCCGTCGGCCCGTGCAGCGGCTGGCGCTGCGCTGAGCCAGGCCTTCACACCAGCCCCATCGCGCTCTCGATCTGGCCGCACAGCGTGTGGCCGATGAACATGTGCGCTTCCTGGATGCGCGCGGTGTCGGTGTGCGGCACCACCAGCGCCACGTCGGCCAGTTCGCGCGCCGCACCGCCGTCGCGGCCGAGCAGCGCCACGCGCAGCACGCCGAGCGAGCGCGCGGTGGCCAGGCCGCGCAGCACGTTGGGCGAGGCGCCCGAGGTGGACAGCGCCACCACGCAGTCGCCGGGCCGCGCGTGCGCGCGCAGCTGGCGCGCGAACAGCTCCTCGAAGCCGTAGTCGTTGGCGATCGCGGTCAGCGTGGCGCCGTCGGCGCACAGCGCCAGCGCCGGCAGCGGCACGCGCTCCTGGCGCAGGCGGCCGTTGAATTCGGCCGCCAGGTGCTGGCTGTCGGAGGCCGAGCCGCCGTTGCCGAAGAACAGCAGCCGCCCGCCGCGGTGCAGGCAGTCGGCCATCGCCACCGCGGCCTGGCAGACCTGCGGCCGCAGCGTGTCGAGCACGCTGAAGAGCCGCCGGTGCTGCAGCAGGTTGTGCTCGAACATCGCCTCCAGCAGCGTGGCCTGCGGCGCGCGCGCGGGCAGCGTCTTCGGGCTGCCCACGGGGCGCAACGTGGCGGCGGCGCCGGTCACGCGGTGAGAGAGGGTCGCGCCGGGCGCGAGGCTGGCGCCCGCGTGGACCGGGGACCGGTGGGCGGCGGTGTCGGGCTTCATGCAATCTCCTGCAGGGGGTTGTCGTTCAGGCCCAGTTCCCGGCGCGTGACGGCCGCGGTGCCGAAGCGGCCGACCACGATGCCGGCGGCGCGGTTGGCCTGCGCCACGGCGTCGTCCAGCGTGTCGCCGGCGGCCAGCGCCGCGGTCAGCGCGGCCAGCACGGTGTCGCCGGCGCCGCTGACGTCGTAGACCTCGCGGGCCTGGGCGCGCACGCGCAGCGGCGCGCGGTCGGCGCTGTAGAGCACCAGGCCCTTGTCGCCCCGCGTCACCAGCAGGTGCTCGACCTCGAGCCCGCGGCGCAGCGCCTCGAGGCGGCGGTCGAGGTCGTCGTCGTCGCGGGCTGCGCCGGCCACGGCCAGCGCCTCGGACTCGTTGGGCTTGAGCAGCCAGGCGCCGCGGTAGCGCGTGAAGTCGCTGCCCTTCGGGTCCACCAGCACGCGGCAGCCCGCGGCGCGCGCGCGCCGGATCAGCGCCGCGCTGTCGGCCAGCGCGCCCTTGGCATAGTCGGACAGCAGCAGCCAGCGGTGGCCCGGCAGGCGGTCGATCACCAGGTCGGCCAGCGCCTGCGCCTGCAGCGGCGGCGCGGGCTGCTCGATGTCCACACGCAGCAGCTGCTGGCGGCGGCACACGGCGCGGATCTTCTGCGTCGTGGTGCAGGCCTCGCTGCGCACCGCCAGCAGTTCCACGCCGGCCTGCTGCAGCAGCTGCGCCAGCGTGCTGCCGGCCTCGTCCTGCCCCATCAGCGTGGCCAGCGTGGTCGGGCATTCCAGCGCGCGCAGGTTCATCGCGACGTTGGCCGCACCGCCGGGGCACTGCCACTCGCGGCCCATGCGCAGCACCGGCACCGGCGCTTCGGGCGAGATGCGTTCCACCGCGCCTTCCCAGTAGCGGTCGAGCATGCTGTCGCCGACCACCAGCACGGGGGCGCTGCGCGCCGGGACGGGCTCCATGCGGGCGGCGTTCAGGGCTCGATCCAGGCGGTGCTGCCCGGCCTCGGTGCCAGGCCCTGCCAGGGCCGGCGCAGGCGCTCGACGAGCGCGGTGGTCGACAGCGACGGCAGGCGCGGCACGATCTGCGTGCGGCCGCCCCACTCCTGCATCAGCGCGGCCTCGGCCAGGCGGTCGATCGTGTAGTCGCCGCCCTTCACGTAGACATCGGGCCGCAGCGCGCAGATCAGCGCCAGCGGCTTGTCCTCGTCGAACACCAGCACCGCCGTCACCGAGGCCAGCGCCGCGAGCACGCGGGCGCGGTCGGCCGCGGTGTTGATGGGCCGGCCCGGGCCCTTGCGCAGGTGGCGCGCCGAGGCATCGCTGTTGACGCCCACCACCAGCGACGCACCCTGCGCCCGCGCCGCCTCCAGGCAGGCCACGTGGCCGGCGTGCAGCAGGTCGAAGACGCCGTTGGTGAAGACCATCGGCCGCGGCAGGTGCTCGCGCAGCCAGGCCACCGAGGCCTCCTGCGCGGTGTCGGCGCACACGCCGGCGGCCATCGGCGCGCGGTGGAGGGCCGTCGTCGGCACGGCATGTGTGTCCATCGGCGCGGCCATCAATGCCAGGGCCAGCGCCAGCGCGCCGACGGGAAGCGGGCCGCGCGCCGGACCAGCGGGTCGCCGGGCACGATGGGGTCGTGCACCGGCGTGTGCTCGCCGGGCTCGGGTGGCTCGATGATCTCGGGCGGGCGCTCCAGGGGCGGGATCTCGGGCGGCGCGCCCGGCGGCATCGGGTGCGGCGTGGGATACGTGGGCACGACGTCGGGGGCCGGGGGCGGCACATCCACATTACAGCGGTGGAGGAAGGGGACCCGTGACGCCGGGCACTGCAGAGTGGACATGTCGTGCTCCTTTGCCAACGTCATGGCAAGGGGCATACCCAGCTGCGCGGGGCGTCGCGGGGATGCCCCTGTCCTGTGCCCTGCCCTGCCCTGCCCTGCCCTGCCTCGTCCGGACCGCAGCGCGGCGGCAGCGACAGGCACCTTGAAACGGCGCGCCGGCAAGAGTTGCGGCAAGCGCCGTGGCGGCCTGGGCCGGCCAGCGGGTCGCCGGTGGCGGGCCGCGGAGACAGCGCGAAGGGCCCGGCAAGCGCCGGCCCGCCGGCGCCGTCGGGCAAGCGGGTTGCCGGTTTCCGGCACCGGGCACCGATGCAACCGCCCGCAAGGAGCACATCCATGGCCAAGTACGACCGCAAGGCTGCCAAGAAGATCGGGCAGGTCATGCGCGAGTTTCGGGAAGGCGAACTCACCAGCGGCAGCTCGGGGCTGCCGGTGAAAAGCCGCAAGCAGGCCATCGCGATCGGGTTGTCGGAGGCGCGCGCGGCGGGCGCGCACGTGCCGCCCACGGGCCGCAAGCGCCTAGGCGCCTGAGTTCGCGCCCGGCGCCGGCGCCGGGTGGGAATGCGGCTTGCATCCAGGGTGCATGAGCACCCCCTACAGAAGCCTCTTTCCCGCGCCCTCTTCATCGGCCACCGCGTTCGACACGCTGGTGGTGGGTGCCGGCTTTGCCGGCAGCGTGATGGCCGAGCGGCTGGCCTCGCAAAGCGGCCAGCGCGTGCTGGTGGTGGACCAGCGGCCGCACATCGGCGGCAACGCCTATGACCGCTTCGACGACGCCGGCCTGCTGGTGCATCCCTACGGGCCGCACATCTTCCACACCAACTCGGCCGACGTCTTCGAGTATCTGTCGCAGTTCACGGCCTGGCGGCCCTACCAGCACCGCGTGCTGGCCAGCGTGGACGGGCAGCTGCTGCCGATCCCGATCAACCTGGACACCGTGAACCGGCTCTACGGGCTGCAGCTCACGAGCTTCGAGCTCGACGGCTTCTTCGACAAGGTGGCCGAGAAGGTGGACCGCAACCGCACCTCGGAAGACGTGGTGGTGTCGCGCGTGGGCCGCGACCTCTACGACAAGTTCTTCCGCGGCTACACGCGCAAGCAGTGGGGGCTGGACCCGTCGGAGCTGGACGCCAGCGTGACCGCGCGTGTGCCCACGCGCACCAACCGCGACGACCGCTACTTCACCGACACCTACCAGGCGATGCCGCTGCACGGCTACACGCGGATGTTCGAGAAGATGCTGGCGCACCCCAACATCCACGTCATGCTGAACACCGACTACCGCAGCATCGTGCACCTCGTGCCCTGGAAGCACATGGTCTACAGCGGCCCCATCGACACCTTCTTCGACCACCGCCACGGCAAGCTGCCCTACCGCAGCCTGCACTTCGAGCACGTCACGGTGCAGCCGCCGCAGGGTCAGTCGCACGTGCAGCCGGTGGGCACGGTGAACCACCCCAACGACCACCTCTACACGCGCGTGTCGGAGTTCAAGCACATCACCGGCCAGCGCCATGAAGCCAGCTCGCTGGTCTACGAATACCCGCGCGCCGACGGCGACCCCTACTACCCGGTGCCGCGGCCGGAGAACACGGCCCTGTTCAAGCGCTACGAGGCCGAGGCCGAGAAACTGTCCGACGTGAGCTTCGTCGGCCGGCTGGCCAACTACAAGTACTACAACATGGACCAGGTGGTGGGCCAGGCGCTGGCCACCTACCGGCGGATGGTGTCCGCTTGAGCCCCGCGCCGGGCCACGCCGCCGGGGGCCCGGCCGGTCCGGTGCAGCGCACGGGCGCGCCAGCAGGGCCCGCGGCCGGCAGCGCAGCGCCGCCCGATGCCTCGGTGGCCGGCGAGGAAGACCCGGGGGCCGCGCTCGACGAGCCCGGGCTGCCGCACCCGGTCAACCCGGTTGCGGGGGACGGTGCGGCACCGGCGGTGCACCCGGTGCCGACGGCGGCACCGCCTGGGGCCGGTCGCGCAGCGAGCCGTGGCGGCGCGCGAAGACCCAGGTGAATTCCGCGCCCAGCAGGAAGATCTGCGCCGAGTAATAGACCCACAGCAGCAGCACCACCAGCGAGCCCGCCGCGCCGAAGGGCGACGCGACACCGCTGCGCCCGATGTACAGCCCGATCAGCGTCTTGCCCAGCGTGAACAGCAGCGCGGTCAGCGCCGCGCCGACGGCGACGTCGCGCCAGGCCAGCCGCACGCGCGGCATCCACTTGTAGATCATCGCGAACAGCGCGGTGATGAACACGAAGCTGACGGCGATGTTCAGCGCCTGCGCGAGCAGCGCGACGTCGCCGAACCACGGCGCCCACCACTTGCCCAGCGCCGACAGCCCGGCGCTGACGATCAGCGACACGATGAGCAGGAAGCCGATGCCCAGCACGAGCCCCAGCGACAGCAGCCGCACGCGCAGCAGGTGCGTGAGCCCGCCCGCAGGCGGCTGCGGCGAGCGCCAGATGCGGTCCATCGCATCGCGCAGTTCGGCGAACACGGTGGTGGCCCCCACCAGCAGCACGGCCACGCCGACCAGCGTGCCGGTGATGCCTGCGGCCGGGCGGTTCAGGCCTTCGAGCAGGGCCTCGACGGCGCGGGCGCTGTCGGTGCCGACGAGGCCCGACACCTGCGCCATGATCTCGCCGCGCGCGGCCTGCTCGCCGAACACGAGCCCGGCCACCGAGATCACGATCAGCAGCAGCGGCGCAATCGAGAACAGCGTGTAGAAGGCCAGCGCCGCACCCATGCTCGGCGCGTAGTCGGCGATCCACGACGCCGCAGCGTCGCGCAGCAGGCGCCAGGCATCGCCCATGGTGAACGGGGCGGGCGTGGCAGCAGGGGCTGGGGTGGCCGGAGGCGCGCCCTGCAGCCGGGACTCGGCGTCCGTCAAATGGGGGGCCAGGGCCTGCGGCCTGCGGCGCGGGGCCGGCCGATCAACGGCTGGCCGCCGAGGCGGGCGGCATCGGGTTGGTGGGCGTGGCGTCCGGCGTCGGCGACGCCGAAGGGGACGGCGAGGTTGAAGGCGACGGTGTGGGCGACGTGGACGGCGTCGACTGGCCGCCACCGCCGCCCGGCGCCGGCGTGGGCACCTCGGAGGGGCGGCGGTCACAGCCCGACAGGCCGGCCACGCTGGCCAGCGCCACCAGGCTCAGGGAAACACCGGCCGCAACGCGGCGCAGGGGCAGGAGCTTGTTCATGATCGGAGGTCCTGAAGGTGGGGAAGATGGGGGCCGGTCAGTACCGGACCGGGGTCGCCTGGCGGCCGCCGGCCTCGTCGTCACGCATCCGGTGCCGCGGCTTGGGGGACGTGAACAGCTCGAACATCGCCAACAGGAACGGCGCGCCCAGGATCCACAGCGGGATCAGGCCTCCGATCGATCCTTGGGTTTCCATGGCGTGCTCCTTGTCGGCAATGAAACGGTGTGGCCGTGCAGGTGCACAGCCGCGGTGCACCAGGGAAGGCAAGGCGCGTGCCCATCACGGGCAGGCGGGCGGCCGCAGCGGTGCTCAGGCCGTGCGCTGCAGGCGGTCGGCGACGATGCGCAACACGCGCGGGTTCCAGCCCATGCCGAGGTGGCTGCCCTCGACCTCGATGTCCTGCACCTGGGGCGCGGTGGGCTGGGTGTGGCGGCAGGCCTGCCAGGCCACGACACCGTCGCTGCGGCTGTAGATCGAGGTCGTGGGCACCGGCGGCGGCGTGCGCAGGCGCTGGCGCAGGGCGGGTGCAAGCCGCGCGCGCTGCCCGTTGAGCAGCCGGTACATCCAGCCGACATGGGTGTTCTCGGGCACGCCGTTGAAGGGCGTGCCGATGGTGATGACCTGGCGCACCGCCAGGTCCGGCAGCTTGGCCAGCTCGCGGGCGTAGAGGCCGCCCAGGCTCCAGCCGATCAGCGTGGGCGGCTGGCCATGGCCGCGCAGCAGGCGTCGCACATCGTCGGCCAGCGCCTGCAGCCAGTGGTCGACATCGCCCTGCGGGCCGGTGTTGAAGCCGCGGCCCCAGTCCAGCGCCACGTGGCCCAGCCGGCGGCAGTACTCGCGCAGCGGCGCCACGGCGCGGCCGTCGCTGGCCAGGCCCGGGAAGATGACGACGGGATGGCCGTCGCCGTGCGGGCGCGGCGCGCTCGACAAGCGCAGCCGCAGGTACTCGCCGGCGGCGCGCCAGGGTTCGGTGCCGAGCAGGCGCAACGGGGGTCGGATCGGCGGGCGGGCCCGGCGTGGGGTGGAGGGGTGTCTGTTCAGCATCAGGGGAACTCGTGGGGGGGCGGGCGTGCAGGCCGGGGCCTGCCGTCCACCGGAATCGTCGATGGGGTCATGATGGGCGCCGCTGCCGGGCGGTACCACGGCTGAGACACGCGGGTGCCCGTAGGACGACACCGGGCCCGCGCCGGCCCTCCCCTGCCCTGGCTTGCGCGAACGGGCGACCGCCGCGGGGCGGGCCGCAGCCCGTCAGCCACGCTGGAGCCGCCATGCAGCGGCCGTGCAGCGACGCCTCAGCGGCGGGGTTCGGCCGCATCCGGCGCATCGCCCCCTTCGGCGGCGATGGCCAGCAGTTCGGCATCGGTGGGCTTGTCCCAATGCTCGCCGTGGGCGCCGGCGGCGTAGAAGCGGATCATCTCGTGGCTCACCATCGGGTGCTGCCAGCCGGCGGTCTGCAGCCGCTTGGACAGGCTCGGGTGGCGGCCCAGGCGCTGGAACTCGGCCAGCAGTTCGGTCACCAGTTCGGCCTGGCGCTCGGGCGCCAGCGCGGCGATCTCCTCGGCGCAGCGCTGGCGGCGACGGCGCAGCCACTCGGCCAGCCACTGCGCCTGGCGGCGGGCCTGCAGTTCGCGGGCGGCGGCGCTCTGCGGCTCGGGCGCGGCGGCTTCGGCGGCCTCGGCGCGCTGGTCGGCCAGCCGGGCGGCCTTGGCGGCCTCGGCCGGCATCAGCGAGCGCAGGTAGCGCAGCGGGTCGCGCAGCGGCTCCGGAAAGCCGGTGGCCAGGCGGCGCTGCAGCGCTTCCAGCCCGCTGCGCAGGGCTTCTTCGCCGTGTTCGTGGGCCAGCGCCTCGGCAGCCTCGTCGGGCACGCCCAGGCGCTGCGCCAGCGCGATCAGACCCAGGTCCACCGGCTGCGGCGGGTTGCCAAGCCCGAAGGCCGCCTGCTTCTTGGGCTGGATGCGGAACTGGATCATGTCGACGAAGCGGCCCAGCTTGTGCTCGACGAGTTCGATCTCGATGTCGGTGATGGCGTTGATCTCGGCAATGGCGGGCTTCAGCGTGTCGCGCTTGAAGATGCGGTACTCCTGCCGCGCGGTGCGCTCGCTGGGCGGGTTGCCGCTGAGCACCGGCTGCCACCAGCGCCAGGCCTGGCGCGCCGTCAGGCCCACGCCCTTGTAGCGCGTGCAGATCTCGTACAGCGCCACGCCGGCGTGCGATCGCAGCTGGCTCAGGACCTCCAGCCGCAGCCGCGCAAACACGGTCGGCTGCAGCAACTCCTGCTTGAGATTGACCGCATACGACCACTCGATCCAGACCTGCCCGCGCTCCTTGCTCAGCCGGGCATGCGCCAGCAGGCCGCTGACGTTCCAGCTGCTGCCCTCGCCCGTGGTGGGCGACTGCCACTCGACGGTGGTGGAGACCATCGCGCGCAGGTGCTTCTTGATCAGCGCGTGGTCGTGGCTGTCGAAGTCGAGGCCGCGGATGATCATGTCCAGCGGCGCGCGGAAGACCTCCTTGTCCAGGCCCTGGTCCTGGGCGTGGAACAGCAGCACGTTGTAGCTCTTGCGGCCCAAGGCGGTGATGCGCGCCGACTTGGGCACGATGGCCAGCGTGTTGACGGCCTTGCGCAGCAGGTCGGATTCGGTCGCCACCGGCGGCGGGGCCGGCTTGCGGCGGCGTGGCAGCGCCGGCGACGTGTCGTCGCCCGGGGGGGTGAAGTCCTGCGCTGCCGGCATCGCCTGGATGGTAATTCATAGGTGAGCCCGGCTCTCACGCGAGGCACCTGCCCGGTCGGGCTTCGGAATCCCCCGAAAACCCTCACGTGACCGCCCGCTTCCGGGTGCCGCAGTAGCGAGGCGGTCCCCCGAAAACCCTCACCTGTGACATCGCACGGTCTGAAGTACCGGGTTCGGGGCCCCTGCGGGTGGAGGCCGGCCCGGCAGCGGGCCCGTGTGCCGGGCCGCGCCGGCGGGGCCGGCACCGCCTGGCGGGCACGCCCCGGCCCGAAACCCTGCGGGCGGGCACGCCGGCCCGCAGCGGCCGTGCCGGTGCGGCCCCCCGCATCCACTCACGCTGGGTCCTGTTCCGGCTCCGCGGTGTCCCGTGTGCACATGCACCGTCTCCCGCAAACTCTCCATCCGCCCCTGCATCCACTCCGGCTGGCTCGCCAAGTGCTTGATTTCACGAGGAAATTCGGGCTCTAAAGAGTTAGAAGGGTTTGAAGGACATCAATTCCTTTGAAGCTGCGGCGCCCTGAGAAGAAGAACTGCCTGCAAAACCGGCCATGCAAAGCCTGTGTGCTGGATAATTCTTTGCAGGAAGCAGAGGGTTAGACGGAAAGGGCATGGTCAGTGCGTTTTTCGTCTAGCGACACGCTTCCGGTGAAGCTGGAGCCCTCATTGGACACGATCAATTTCAAACTGCCCCCCCGCATCAACCTCAAGGACATCGCCGATCAGGCCGAGCGTGCCGCGACGATGATGGAACAGATCCGCAGCGCCATGCTGGCGCCGAGCGCGCGCAAGTCGCCCCCGGTGTTCAACCTGAGCCAGCTGGCGGCGATGTGCGGCATCGAGAAGGGCTCGATCAACCACCGCATGTCCAAGGGCGACCTGCCGGCGGGTCAGCTCAACTCATCGGGCAGCCGGCGCGAGTTCAGCCTGGCCGAGGTGCGCACCTGGGTGCGCGAGTACCGCAAGGCCTCGCTGCGGCCCCCGGGCGCCGAGGCCATCACCATCAGCATCGGCAACTTCAAGGGCGGGGTGTCCAAGACCACCACCGCGGTGACGCTGGCGCAGGGCCTGTCGCTGCTGGGCCACCGCGTGCTGGTGATCGACACCGATCCGCAAGGCTCGCTGACCACGCTGTTCGGCATCCTGCCCGACACCGAGGTCGACGAGGAGGACACGATCCTGCCGCTGGCCATGGGCACGGAGACCTCGATCCGCTACGCGATCCGGTCGACCTACTGGGACGGCATCGACCTCGTGGGCGCAGCACCGGTGCTGTTCGGCGCGGAGTTTGCGCTGCCGGCGCGCCAGACCCAGGAGCCGGGCTTCGAGTTCTGGCGCGTGCTCGACCTGGGCATCGACGACGTGCGCGGCGAGTACGACGTGATCGTGATCGACACCCCCCCTGCCCTGTCGTACACCACGATCAACGCCTTCATGGCCTCCGACGGCATCATCATGCCGCTGCCGCCCAACGCGCTGGACTTTGCTTCGGCCTCGCAGTTCTGGAGCCTGTTTTCCGACCTCGCGACCGAGCTGCTCACCAAGCGCGGGCTGAGCAAGGAGTTCGATTTCATCCACGTGCTGCTGGCTCGGGTGGACTCTGCCGACGCGGCCAGCAACATCGTGCGGCAGTGGATCGGCCAGACCTACGCCGAGAAGGTGCTGCCGGTGGAGATCCCGAAGACCGCGGTCTCGGGTGTCACCAGCGCGGAGTTCGGCACCGTCTATGACGTGTCGCGCTACGACGGCAACGCGCGCACGTTCAAGCGCGCACGCGATGCCTACGACAGTTTCGTCGGCCACATCGAGCTGTCGGTGCGCGGCGTCTGGTCGCGGCAAGCTGGCGCCGCGCCCAAGGCGCCGGTGGTGTTGAACCGTTCAACACCCGCCGGCCCTGCGTCGCCGCCGACCCTTCCAGCCGCTGCAGCCCGGGGTGAAGCATGAGCAAAAAACTTGCCGCCAAGGCCAGCCTGATCCAGATGCCGCCGGCCCCGGCCGTGCGCGCCGAGGCGCAGCCCGACACGCCCGAGGTGCGCGTCAAGACCGCGCCGGGTTCGATGGCGCACTTCATGGCCTCGCAGTCGAGCGCGGTGAAGGAGGCCGAAGACCTGCGGGAGCGGCTGAAGGCCTTCGACGGGGCGCAGCCAGTGCGGGCGCTGGACCCGCGGCAGGTGAGGGCTTCGCGATGGGCCAACCGGCATGAACATGCCTTTGCCGACGCCGCGTTCGAGGAACTGAAGGCGGAAATCGCCTCCGCGGGTGGCAACGTGCAGCCGGCCAGCGTGCGTCGCCTGGCGGAGGGGGCGGGCGGTGCCGCCGGGGTGGGCGGGGCGGGCGGGGCAGGGGCCGGCACCGGCGAGGGCGGAGCGGTCTACGAACTGATCTTCGGCCACCGCCGCCACCGCGCCTGTCTCGAACTGGGTCTGCCGCTGCAGGCCATGGTGGTGGACGCCACCGATCGCGAGCTCTTCGAGGCCATGGAGCGCGAGAACCGCTCGCGCAAGAACCTCAGCGCCTGGGAGCAGGGCACGATGTACAAGCGCGCGCTGGACGAGGGGCTGTACCCGTCACAGCGCAAGCTGGCCGAATCCCTGGGGGTGGACGTCTCGCTGGTGTCCAAGAGCCTGTCGCTGGCGCGGCTGCCGCAGTCGGTGGTGGGTGCCTTCAGCAGCCCGCTGGACATCCAGTTCCGCTGGGCGCAGCCGCTGGCCGAGGTGCTGCAGCGTGACCCCGACGCGTTGGTGGCGCGCGCCGCGCGGCTGCGGCAGGCCGGGGTGGCGGTGCCGGCAGCGCAGGTGTTTGCCATGTTGATCGGCGCCGGCCCTGCCGGCGAGGCCGGGGTGCAGCGGGTGTTGAACGGTTCAACACGGCGTTCACGGGTGATCCTGGGTGCCGCGGGCCGCAAGGCCACGGTGAGCCTGGACGTGCAGGGCCGGATGCAGATCCAGTTTGCGACAGGCGCCCTGGATGCGGCCGGCGAGGCCGAGTTGCTGGCGCTGGTGGAGAAACTGCTCAACCGGTCCTGAATTCAGAAGCGCGCACCCAGCCTGGGTGCTTGCGACGGGTGAGCCAGGCGCGTGGGGCAGGGTAGGGCAGGGCGGGGGACGCCAGGTTTCCAGGCCGGGACAGCGCCAGGTGGGGGCAGAGACCCAGACGGGGCTGGGCAGGGCGATCGACCCGGCCGATCTCGGCAGAACCCCTCCACCCCTGCGGCACCTGCTCCGCTCGTCGACCCCACTGCCTCGCGCTGGCGTTCTCGGTGGCCACGATCAGGTCTCCCGAAAACCCTCCACGACGGCCACCACGGGCCCATCGCCTCAACCCGGCTGGCGCCCAGCCCTTCGCCAACGTGTCCGCCCGCTCAACCCTCGGCGTCCCGGGCAGGTCCGCGCCGCGCCGCAAAGGCCGCCTCCACCGCGCGGTGCTTGCGGCCTTTTTCGGCCTTGACGTAGATCGAGGTCGTGGCCAGGCTTTCGTGGCCCAGGTTGGCCTGCAGCACGTCCTGCGGCACGCCACGCGCCGCGGCGTGCGAGCCGTAGGTGTGGCGCAGCCAGTGGGTGGTGGCCTGCCGGATGCGTTCTGCGGCGCGCGGGTTGTCCAGCGCCACCTCGGCAGCGCAGCGCTGGAAGGCGTCTACCAGCACCTCGTAGATGCGGCCGGCCGACAGCGGCTCTTCGCGGTCGACCTTGGCGATGAGCGGCGTCAGCGGGTCATTTGACGAAATCTCCGGGTTCAGCCCGCGATCCGTCAAGTACTCCCGAAAACTCTCCACGGCGGCCTCGGGCAGCGGCACCTCGCGCCATTTCTGGCGCTTGCCCAGCACCATGATCGACCACACCCACTCGCCGTCGTCGAGCTGCTCGTGCCGCAGCCAGGCCAGCCGTGCTGCCGCCAGCTCCGACAGCCGCAGCCCGGTCATGCTGGCAAAACGCAGGATGAAGCGCAGCCGGCGCAGGGCAGGGGAGGGCGCTGCCGCATGCCGGGCCTGCAGCCACTGCTCGACCTCGGCCCACTGCTGCTGCGACAGCGCGCGCAGCTGCGGCATCGACGGTGCGTCGGGCCGCTGCGGCACGTCGTCCCAGGGGTTGCTGTCGAAGTAGTGGCGGCGCACCAGCCACTCGCACAGCGTGCGCACGATCGTCAGCGCGGTGGCGGCAGAACGCGGCGACAGCGGCCCCTCAAAGGGCCGCCAGGCCTCGCTCCAGCGCTGGCAGTGGCGCGGGCCGGTCCATTCCAGGCCCGGGCGCGTCAGGAAGTCGCGGTAGAGCACGCAGTCGTCCCCGTCCAGCGACGACAGCGCCTTGCGCCGCTCCACCACCGCCCACAGCAGGAAGCGCTCGGCCTCCTTGCGGTAGGCGCGCCAGGTGTGGGTGCCCTGCACACGCAGCCGCAGCCAGGCCTGCACCGCCTGGTGGTCGTTGACGGCGGCCAGCTTGCAGCGCGCCGCCGCGGCCCGGTTGCTGCCCAGCGCACCGTCCAGCCCGGAGGGCAGGGCCAGCCGCTCCAGCGGCACGATGCCGGCGCGCGGCCGCGGCGTCAGCACCTGGGTGTCGATGCGCTCGCGCGGCAGCAGCGAAGGCGAGGGCAGGGCGCCCAGCGTGGCCTCGTGCTCGCGCAGCCAGCGCACGACGCGGGCCGCGCCTTGCGGGCCCAGCCTGGGAATGGCGCGGTGCCAGTGGAAGCCCTTGTCGCGCACCCAGAACACCAGCTCCGACAGCCGCCGGATGCCCACCACCGCCAGACGCGCCGCCACGCGTTCGTCCAGCCAGGCGGCCACCGGGTCGGCCGGCTGCGGCGCGCGCGCCACCTGGCGCTCCAGCCATTGCAGCGCGCCCACCAAGCGTTCGCGCAGGCGCTGCTTGCGGCGCGCCGGGCTGCGGGCATCGGGCGCGCCGAACTCGGCCCGGTACAGCGCCTGCAGCTCGGCCTCGCTGTAGAAGTCGGCCGGCTGCTGCTCGCGAAACGCCTCCAGCGTCGGCTGGCGCGGCCCGCGCTCGACCATCGCTTCGGGGTCGCGTCGCAGCAGCACCGCGATGTCGGGCCGGCCATGGGCCCGCGCCACGCCGCGCAGCTCGTCGAGCAGGCGTAGCAGCTCGCCACGGGCGCGCCGTGCGTCGGCAGCGCCGGCCACGTACAGGTAGCGGCTCCAGGCGCTGGCCAGGTCCAGGCCTTCGGCCCAGCTGCGCACGAAGGCCAGCTGGTGGTAGCCCAGGCGGCGCGGCATGGCGGCTGGCGGGGCTGGATGGCGGGGCATGGACGGTGGTGTGGTGGCTTGGGGGTTGGGCAAAAAAACGTCGATGGATCAATCACTTGCCGCTGCGTGTGCGCAGCCTTGCCCGATGGGGGCAGAAAATCGTACACCTTGATAATAAGACTTATCAATGGTTCTGGATGGGTAGAAAGCGGGCAGGGCGGTCATCGGGGGGCGGACCGGCGTGGAATGCCATCCTCGACGGCGCTGCGGGGGCGTCCAGCGCCGAACGCGTCAACTGCTGCGCCTGGAGCCGCGGTCCGAAGAGCCCCGCCTGCGGGGCTGAACACCTGGCGCGCGCGCCTCCGGTCACTCAACCGGCATCCGGCACCCGGCACCCTCAACCGCCGGCGTTGCGTTCGGCCCGCGCCTCGGCATCGGCGTTGCTGCTCGAGTGCGATCCCTTCAGGTGCATCTCGACATCGGCCGCGCGCTCGCCCACGGCGCGCACGGCCTCCAGGATCTGATCCGGGCTGGCGTCGAACTTGCGCGCCCAGTCGCGCAGCTCATGGTCCTCGTGGATGTTGATGCGCTCACCATCGGCGGCGCCGCGTCGGGTCGTGTCATCGGGCATGGCTTGTCTCCTTCGCGGGATTCGTCGATGGTCCTGCAACGGCCCGCGCCGACCAGCGGACAAGGCCCCGGCCCGATGCCAGCCTGCGCCTACACCGCCACCACGCCGCTACTCCCCCATCAACTCCCCGATCCACTGCAGATCGTCGACGCGGTCGCACACCGCCTTGGCGGCCATGATCAGCGGCGTGCCCAGCAGCAGCCCCCACACGCCCCACAGCCAGCCGAACGCGAGCACGCCGACGAAGATCAGCACCGGGCTGATGCTGCTGGCGCGCCCCGTGAGCCAGGGCGTCAGCAGGTTGCCCTCGAGCGTGTTGATGCCCATCGAGAGGCCGCCGATCAGCGCCGCCATGCCGAAGCTGCCGAACTGCAGAAAGGCCACCAACGCCAGCCCCGCCGCGGTGGCCACGGCACCGATGTAGGGCACGAGGTTCAGCACGCCCGCCACCAGCCCCCAGGCCGCCGCGCGCTCCAGGCCCAGCGCGGCCAGCATCGCCCAGGTCGCCAGGCCGACCAGCGCGCTGGTGAACACCTGGATCATCAGATAGCGCTGGATCTGGCCATCGATCTCGTCGAGCACCTGCACCGTGATGCGCCGCTTGGCGAAGGTCGGCCCGCTGATCCTGACCAGCTTGCGGCGGAAGCTGTCGCCCGAGCACAGCAGGAAGAAGGTCAGGAAGAACACCACCGCCGCCTGGCCCAGCAGGCTGATCAGGCCGATCGTGCTGCTCCACAAATAGTCCTTGATGTTCAGCACCGGCCGCTCGATCTGCACGCGCGTGACGCCGCGTGCGGTCAGCGGCGCTGCGGCACCGCTCTCGGCGGCGGCCTGCTCCAGCTTGGTGGCCGCCTGCTGCACCTTGTCCAGCGCGGTCGGGCTGGCGCCGCGCGCCGGGCGCAGCGTCTCGCGCAGCTTGTCGGCGGCCTTGGGCAGCGAGGCCACCATCTCGCCCGCGTCGTCGCTGACCGAATACACCATCCACCCGAGGCCGCTCACCGCCGTCACCAGCACCAGCCCGGCGGCCAGCGCGCGCGGCACGCGCCAGCGCTGCAGCCGGTCGACCACCGGCGACAGCGCGTAGCTGGCCATCACGCCCAGCAGCAGCGGGATGAAGACCGCGCTGGCCCAGTGCAGCGCATACACGCAGCCCAGCAGCGCCAGCAGCGCCAGCGACGCGCTGCGCACGTTGACATGGGCCGGCAGCGAGGTCGGTTCGGGCTCGGAACCCGGCTCGGAATCGGGCCCGACCGCCAGGTCGCGCAGGGATTGTTCGACGGGCTGCATGACGGTCTCCTCATCTTCGCCGCCGCAGGCCTGCGCTCGGTGCACGAGTGTGGCACCCGCGGCAGTGCGGCAGCTGTTGTCGATCCACCGGCCATCACGGCGCCTGGCGCGCAGGCAGGGCGTGTCAGGTGGCCGGGCGCTGCGGCACCTGTCGTGCCCGGACCGTCTCCAGCAGCCGCAGCAGCAGCGCCGGATCGGCCGGTTTGGTCAGGTGGTGGTCGAAGCCGGCCTGCTCTGCGCGCTGGCGGTCGGCCGCCTGGCCCCAGCCGGTCAAGGCCACCAGCATCGGCGGTGCCGAGGGGTTCTGCGCGGCCCGGATGCGGCGTGCCAGCTCGTGGCCGCTCATGTCGGGCAGGCCGATGTCCAGCACCAGCAGGTCGGGTGCATCGCGTTGCCAGCAGTCCAGCGCGTCCTGGCCGCTGGATGCGGTGCCGACGTCGTGGCCCAGCAGCTGCAGCAGCTGGGCCAGTGACTGGGCTGCGTCCTGGTTGTCGTCCACCACCAGCACGCGCAGCGGCTGCCCGCCGGGGCCGGCCTCTGCGGCGGCGGCCGCCGCGGCGCGAGAGGCCGCGGCATCGAGCGGCAGGCGCTCGCGCGCGCTGCCGTGCTCGTGGCGCCGCTCCGGGCCGCGGGCGGGCGCGTGCTCGGCTGCCCGCACCGCAGGCTGCTGCGCATCCGCCTCGGTCAGCGGGTCGAAGAGGTCGGCGGTGTCTGCTGCGCTCACGGCCAGCGGCAGCCGCACGACGAAGGTGCTGCCGCTGCCCACGCCAGCGCTGTGCGCGTGGATGTGGCCGCCATGCAGTGCCACCAGCCGCCGCGCCAGCGCCAGGCCGATGCCCAGGCCGCTGAGCCCGGCCTCTCCGCTGGGGCGCTCCTGCGTGAAGAGCTCGAACACACGCTCCAGGTTCTCGGGCGCGATGCCGCAGCCGTCGTCGGTGACGGTCAGCACCGCGTCGTCGTCCTGGATCGCCAGGCGCAGCTGCAGGTGGCCCGGCGCGCGCGTGAACTTGCAGGCGTTGTTCAGCAGGTTGCACACCACCTGGGCGAGCCGGGTCGCGTCGCCTTCCACCGTCAGTGGCTGCGCGGGCAGGTCGATCTGCAACTGGTGCGCCGAGCGCTGCAGCACCGGCTGCAGGCTTTCGACGGCCGCGTCGACCACGTCGCGCAGGTCGAGCTGCGTGCGCTGCAGCACCACCGTGCCCAGGCGCACCCGGGACGCGTCGAGCAGGTCGTCGAGCAGCCGCTCCAGGTGTTCGCTCTGGCGCAGCACGATGTCGCCGCAGCGTGCCACCTCCACGTCGGCCGGGCGGCGCAGCCGGATGATCTCGGCGCAGGCGCGAATGGGTGCCAGCGGGTTGCGCAGCTCGTGCGCCAGCGTGGCGATGAATTCGTCTTTCTGGCGGTCGGCCTCGCGCAGCACGCGCTCGATGGCCACGCGTTCGGTGATGTCCACCAGCACCGCCACGCCGCCGGTCACGGCGCCGCCGGCGTCGACCACCGGCGACGCCGACAGGTGCAGCACGCGGCGCCCGGCGGGCGCCAGGCCGAGGGTGTCGAAGGGCAGGATCTCGATCACCTCGCCGATCTGCGCCTGGCCGGTGCGCAGCGCCTGCGCCATGGGCCAGTCCTCGGGCCCGAGCGGCTGGCCGCGGCGCGCAGAACCATCGGCCCACCAGCCGCGCCAGGCGGCAAAGTCGGCGATCGTGTCGGTGCGCTCCGGGATGCGGCCCCAGATGTCGAGAAACACGCGGTTGGTGCGCAGCAGCCGGCCGCCGGCATCGCACATCGCAATGCCGGCCGGGGCCGCGTCCAGCAGCGCGTCGAGCCGGGCGCGCTGGGATTCGGCCTCGGCCACGGCCTGCAGCCGTGCGGTGATGTTCACGCCGCTGGCCACCACGCTGGTGATGGCGCCGGTGGCGTCGCGCAGCGGCGCGAGCTGGAAGTCGATGACGGCGCGCCCGGCATGGGCGACGCGGATGGTCTCGTCGTAGCGCACGGTTTCGCCGCGCAGCGCGCGGCACACGTTCAGCCGCACGCGCTCGACCACGTGGGGGTCGTGGGTCCACCAGGGGCAGTGGTGCAACTGCTGGCCGATGATCTGGTTGCGGGTCAGTGCGGCGGCCTTGAGGGGCGCCTCGTTGACCTCGATCACGCGGCCCTGTGCGTCGAGCAGGCCGACGAAGACGAAGAGGTTGTCGACGATGCGGCGCAGCCGGTCCTCGCTGGCCACGATGGCCGCACGCTGCTCTTCGGCCAGTCGCCGCTCGAGCTGGGCCTGCTGGTGCCCGGCCTGCGCGAGGCGCGCCGCACGCAGCGCTTCCGCGGCACGGTCGATCTCCAGCACGGAATGCCAGCCGCTGTCGCTGCCGTTGCCGTCTCGGCTGGCGCCTTCATCGGGCTGCTGCGCCAGCCGCGCCAGGTTCTGCAGGCCGCCCCGCAGCCGTGCCGCCAGCGCCACCGACAGCACGCCGCCGAGCAGTGCCACGCCGCCGATCATCAGGCCCCAGGCGCTCAGGGCGCGCTGGGCCGCGGCGTAGGCCTGCTCGCGCGGCAGCGCGGCAATGACCCGAAAGCCGGTGGTCTGCGAGCGCACCCAGGCGCCGACCATCGCCGTGCCGTCGCGCGAGGGCATGTCGAAGAAGCCGTGCCCGGGCAGGGCCTTGTCGTCGGCGGCGCCGGCCGGCGCCGCCCATTCGCGCGCCCGGTCGCCGACCTGCGACGCGGTGTGGCCGTTGGTGGCGACGATGATGCCGTTGCGGTCGACGATGTACGAGCGCAGCCCCGGGTCGCGAGCGGTGCGCTCCAGCACCTGCTGCAGCGCCGTGGGTGGGAACGACATCGTCACCGCAAAGTGACGCCCGACGGGTGCTGCTGCAGCGCCCTCGACGGCCGGCGCTGCCACTGGGGTCCCGGCCAGCACGGCCACGGCCAGCGTCGGCCGGTGCAGGCTGACCGCGATGTACAGGTTGCTGTACTGCGGGCGCCCGGTCTCGAAGACGCGCCGCGTCACCCCCTGCGAGCTCAGCGGCAGACGGTGGCCGCGCCATTCGGTCTCGCCGTGGCGGGCCTCGATGCCCCACAGGTTGGGCAGCGGCGTGCCCAGCTCGACGCCGGAATTGACCACCAGCTGCCCGTTGGCGGCGGTCACCGCCATCAGCGCGCCGGGCCAGTCGGCCAGCGCACGGCGCGCGTAGCGGTGAAAACCGGGCCAGTCGGCACGGTCGATCTGCTCGCTGGCGGCGGCCGATTGCAGCCGCCCCACCACCGCGGCCAGCTCCTGGTCGGTGGCGGCCACCAGCGTGTAGGCCTGCGACAGCAACCGCGCGTTGGCGGCCTCGCGCTCGCCGCTCCACTGCGAGTGCAGGATCCAGGCGCCGCCCGCCAGCATGGGCAGCAGCGTGGCCGCCAGCAGCAGCGACAACGCGCGTTGAACCGTCATGGCACGCGACCACCCTCGCGGCTTGTGCGTGCCTCGTCCTGCCCAACGTGACATCCAAGCCCCTTGCACAGCGTACGTGGACTGGCTGGTTGGCGGCCGCCGGCGAGGGCCCGGTGCAGCGGGCGTGTGTGCTGCTGCAAGGGCCTTGCGGGGGCCGCAGCCCGGCAGACCCGGCTGTTTTGCGGTGTTGTGGACGCCGGTCGCCCCCCTGTCTTCTCGTGCTGACCGGCGCCACCATCCTAAGGGACGGTGCCGGTCCGGCCCGCCGAAGTCTTACGGCTTGGAGGGTCTTCCGGAGACGCCGAGGGTTATGTTGCCTATCGGCGGTCGCGCCAGACCCTTCAGGCCGAATCAGGCCGGTCGGTGCGGGGCCGCTCCCGCCCGGCCTGGCGCGCCGGCAGCGCCACGCGCACCGCGCCCGCGCCCGGTGCGCCGGCCAGCGGCAGCGCCATGTCGGCCAGCGTCACGGCGTCGAGTGGCGCAAACCACGCCTTCAGCGCCTGGCCCAGCACGTTCTTCAGGCGGCACACGGGGGTCAGCGTGCAGCGGTCGGTGGCGGCGTCGAAGCACTCGACGACGCGGAAGTCGGTCTCGGTGTGGCGCAACACGTCGCCGATGCGGATCGTCTCCGGCGCCTTCGACAGCCGGATGCCGCCGCCGCGCCCGCGCGTGGTCTCCAGCAGGCCCTGGTGCGCGAGGTCGTTGACGATCTTCATCAGGTGGTTCTTCGACACCTGCAGTGCCTCGGCGATCTCGCCGATCGTCAGCAGCCGGTCGGTGTGCAGCGCGCAGTGCATCAGCACGCGCAGGCTGTAGTCGCTGTATTCCGAGAGTCGCATGGTGGATCAGCCCGGCGGGGCCGGCCTGGGTCGGGTTGCAGGGGCGGGATGCACGCTATAAGATGCATCCACAATACATCTTAAAGCAGACCCGAGCCCTGCGCCGCGGCACGTGCCGCGGCGCCCGCCGATCCGACACCATGAACCTGCCCATCTTCCCCACGCCGATCGGTCGCCGCCCGGCACTGACCGAGCCCGCCGCCAGCGGCCTGCCGCTGCTGCGGCTGGGTTTCCGGCCCTTCTACCTGGCGGCCGCGGCCTATGCGGCGATCGCCGTGCCGGTCTGGGTGGCCGTGCTGCTGGGCGCGTTGCCCTGGCCCGGCGCCGTGCCGCCGCTGCTGTGGCACGGCCACGAGATGATCTACGGCTTCGCGGTCGCGGTGATCGTGGGTTTCCTGCTCACCGCCGGCAAGGCCTGGACCTCGCTGGCCACGCCGCGCGGCCCGGCGCTGGCTGCGCTGGTGCTGCTGTGGCTGGCGGCGCGGCTGGCCGCGGTGGTGGCGCCGCCGGCGGTGTTTGCGCTGCTCGACCTGGCGCTGCTGCCGGCCGTGGCCGCGGTGCTGGCGCGCGTGCTCTGGCGCGCCGGCAACCGGCGCAACCTGCCGCTGGTGGCGCTGCTGCTGGCGCTGGCGGTGGTCAATGCGGTGTTCCATGGCGCGGTGCTCGGGCTGGGCGGCCTGGATGCGGTCGACCCGCGGCAGCCGCTGCACGCCGCGCTGGCGCTGGTGGTGATGATCGAGTGCGTGATGGCCGGGCGCGTGATCCCGGGCTTCACGATGTCGGCCACGCCGGGGCTCAAGCTGCCCACGCCGCGGCACCTGGGAACCGCAGCGCTGGCCTTCACCGGCGCCGGGCTGGCGGGCTGGGTCGTGGCGCCTCAGGCTGCGGCCACGGTGGTGCTGCTGGGCGCGGCCGCCGTGCTGCAGGCCGTGCTGCTGTGGCACTGGCGGCCGGCGCGCGCGCTGCACCGGCCGATCCTGTGGGTGCTGCACGCGGCCTATGCCTGGATTCCGCTCGGCCTGGCGCTGCTGGCGCTGGGCGGCGCGGGGTGGGTCGCGGGCTCCGCCGGCATCCACGCGCTGGCGGTGGGAGCCACCGGCGTGCTGATCATCGGCATGATCACGCGCACCGCGCGTGGCCACACCGGGCGGCCGCTGCAGGTGTCGCGCTGGGAGGTGGCGGCCTACGGGCTCGTGATCGCCGCCGCGGCGCTGCGGGTCGGGCTGCCGCTGCTCGGCCTGCCGGTGGTGGGTCATGTCGCCGCCGCGGTGGCCTGGAGCGCGGCCTTCGTCGTCTACCTGTCGATCTACGGGCCGTGGCTGATGCAGCCGCGCGTCGACGGGCGGGACGGCTGACGTGGCGACACCCGGCAAGATCATTCCCATCGTGCCGCTGGCTTCGGCCGCAGCGGCTGCCGGCGACGACTCGTCGCAGTTCGTCTCGATGTACCAGAAGGCGCCCGACATCTACCCGCGCGCCGTGCACGGCTGGTTCGCGGGCTGGCGCTGGGTCTTCGTGTGGCTGACGCAGCTGTTCTTCTACGGCATGCCGTGGCTGCAGTGGGGCGGGCGGCAGGCGCTGCTGTTCGACATCGAGGCGCAGCGCTTCTTCGTCTTCGGCCTCGTGCTGTATCCGCAGGACCTGATCTACCTCGCGGCACTGCTCGTCATCTCGGCGCTGGCGCTGTTCCTCTTCACCGCCGTGGCCGGCCGCCTGTGGTGCGGCTACACCTGCCCGCAGACCGTCTACACCGAGATGTTCATGTGGGTCGAGCGCAAGATCGAAGGCGACCGCATCGCGCGCATGCGGCTGGATGCCGCGCCCGGCTCGCTGGACAAGTGGCTGCGCAAGGGCGGCAAGCACGCGGCCTGGCTGGCCATCGGCCTCGTCACCGGCTTCAGCTTCGTCGGCTACTTCACGCCCATCCGCGAGCTGGCGCAGTCGTTCATGACCTTGAGCGTGACGCCGTGGAACGGCTTCTGGGTCGCGTTCTACGGCCTGGCCACGTATGGCAACGCCGGCTTCCTGCGCGAGCAGATCTGCAAGTACATGTGCCCCTACGCGCGCTTCCAGAGCGCGCTGATCGACCGCGACTCGCTCGTCATCGCCTACGACCAGGGCCGCGGCGACCCGCGCGGCTCGCGCTCGCGCAAGGTCGCACCGGCGCTGCAGGGCCTGGGCGACTGCATCGACTGCACGCTGTGCGTGCAGGTCTGCCCCACCGGCATCGACATCCGCGACGGGCTGCAGAACGAGTGCATCGGCTGCGCCGCCTGCATCGACGTGTGCAACGGCGTGATGGACAAGATGGGCTACGCGAAGGGCCTGATCCGCTACAGCACCGAAAACGGCGTCGCCGGCGGCTGGAGCCGCGCGCAGATGTTCCGCCGCGCGCTGCGCCCGCGCGTGCTGATCTACGGCGCGCTGCTGGCGGCGGTGTCGGCGGCGTTCGTGGCCAGCGTGGCGATGCGCAGCCCGTTCCAGTTCGACGTCATCAAGGACCGCGGCGCGCTCGGCCGCGTGGTGGACGACGGGCAGGTCGAGAACGTCTACCGGCTGCAGGTGATGAACCGCACCGAACGGGCGCAGAGCTACCGCGTCACCGCCACCGGCCCGGACGGCCTGGTGCTGGATGCGCAGCCGCTGCGCGTGGCGCCGGCCGGCGTGGGCTCGCTCGTCGTCAACCTGCGCCTGCCGCCGCAGGCCGCGCAGGCGCTGCAGGGACAGTCGGTGCCGGTGCTGTTCGAGCTGCGTGCCTCGAACGCCGGTGAGACCGCGGTGCAGCGCGAGAAGTCGACCTTCTTCGTGCCGCGCTGAGGCTGGCGCGGCGCCCGGCGGCCGGCGGCCGTTCGGCGGCGCGCCGACGCCAGCGCCGCCGTCACCGCCGGCCCGTGTGGCGAAACAACGCCAGCGGCTCGAGCCGCTTCTGCAGGCGCCGCCACAGCCGCCAGCCGGCCCACAGGCGCCAACCCAGGCGCCACGCCCGGCGCGGGCGCAGCACGAGCACCGTGGCCGCGGCGGCCAGCAAGGCCTCGGGGTGCGCACGCAGCCAGCGCCAGCCCGCGTGCACCTGGTCGGCCAGCGCCAGCGGGGTCTGCCAGGCGCGGGCTTCATCGGCCCACTGGCGGCGCAGCTCGCTGCTGCGCACCAGCAGCTGCTGCTGGCGGCGGGCCAGCGCGGCGGCCTGCCGGTTCATGGCGGGCCGGTCCGTGTGTCGCTTCGCGGCTCGGGCCGGGCCGCGGGTGCAGCGGCGGCCTGCAGGCCGCTCAGATCGCGCTGCAACTCGCCCAGCGACAGCGCAAACGGCCCGCCGTCGCCGGCCCGCAGCCCGGCACGCGCCCACACCAGCAGGCCCGCACCGCCGGCCAGGAACAGCAGCACCATCACGCCCAGCGCGGCCAGGCGGTGGCTGTCCCAGAACAGCAGCAACACGAAGGCCGCGGCCAGCACCGCCGCCACGCCCAGCAGCAGCAGGCCCAGGCCCACGCGCCACAGGGCGTCCAGCAGCCGCAGCTTCTCGGCTTCCAGCTCGGTGCCGAAGAGCTCCAGCCGCAGCTGCGCCATGCCCAGCGTCGTGGCCAGCAGCGCGCGCAAGGAGCTGAACAACCCGCCGCTGGCGGGCCGGCCGGTCAGCGCCATGGCGGCCGCCGGCCCAGGGCCGGACAGCGCTTCAACGGCGCCCCATTAACATGCCGACGATGACGCCGATGCCGGCGCCGATGGCCACCGCCTTCCAGGGGTTCTCGTGCACGAAGTCGTCGGCGGCGTGGCCCGCGGCCTTGGCCTTCTCGGTGGCGGATTCCTGCAGGTCCAGCAAACGCTCTTTCGACTGCGCCATCCGCTCCTGCAGCCGTTCACGCAGGCCGGCTGCGCTTTCGCCCACTTCGTCGGCGGTCATCTTGAGCAGCTGCTCGGCGTCCGCCACCACCACACGCAGGTCGGCCATCAGCTTCTCGCGCTGCGCGGCTGTCATTTCGGTCATCGTCTTCTCCTGTGCCTACAACATGAAGGTCAGGAACTTACCACCGCTGGCACTGGAGCCCGTTCGCACGTCACTCCGGGGCGGCGGGACTTTGCGCGCACGGCCCGTGCGGCAGCCGGCAGCGTCTTCAACCGCCGCTGCGCAGCAGCTGGGCCGGGTTCAGCCGCATCTGCGCCAGCAGCACCTGCGCGCCCAGCCCCAGCGTCAGCGCGCTGACGCCCAGCGCCGTCAGCAGACCGGTCCAGTACAGGCCCGCGGGGCTCGTGTCCAGCCGCCACAGCAGCAGCCCGGTGGCCAGCGCGCTGCCGGCCACGAGCGCAAAGCCGGCGGTGGCCACGGCCAGCAGCAGGTACTCCCACACCAGCACGCGGCGCAGCAGCGAATGGCGCGCGCCCAGCACGTGCATCACGGTGGCGTCGTAGAGCTGGCGGCTGCGGCTGGCGGCCACCACGCTGGCCAGCACCAGCAGGCTGGCGGCCAGGCACACGCCGGCCACCACGGCCAGCCCGGCGCTGGCGCGCGCCATCAGCGCACGCGTCTCGCGCAGCAGCGACTCGGTGCGCGCGGTGGCGATGTTGGGCGCGGCGGCGGCCAGCCGGTCCTGCACGGCCAGCGTCTGCGCGGCCGGCATCCAGGCGGCGCCGACGTGGCGTGTGATGAAGGGCTCGAGCACGCCGTCGCTGAAGATGGCCTCCAGCCACAGCCGCGACTGCAGGCGCCGCTGGCTGTAGATGGCCGCCAGGCGCGCCTGCACCGGCTGGCCCATGATCTCGAAGCGCAGGCTGTCGCCGACCTGCAGGCCGAGCTGATCGGCCTCGCGGTCTTCCATCGCGACCAGCGGCTCGCCGGCGTGGCCGTCGGGCCACCAGGCGCCGCGGTCGATCACGACGTCGTCGAAGTTGCCGCTGCGGTTGCTGAACTTGTGTTCGTCGCGCGAGGCGCGGGCGCGCTGGCCGTCGGCGCTGTCGCGCAAGGTCTCGCCGTTGACCGCCACCAGCCGGCCCAGCACCAGCGGCGCGGTCTTCACGGCCTGCAGGCCGGGCGCGGCCTGCAGCGTCTGCTGCAGCAGCGGGATCTGTTCGGTCTGCACGTCGTAGAAGACGAGGGCCGGCGCCTGCGTGGGCACGGTGTCGTTGACGGTGCGCAGCAGCGTGGCCACCACCAGCGTGCAGGCCACCAGCAGCGTCAGCGCCGAGCCCAGCGACAGCAGCGCCGTGCGCAGCGGCGAATGTGTCTGCTGCAGCCCGGCCAGCGCCAGCTGCAGCGGCAGCGGCAGCGTGGCCCGGTGCTGCAGCCGGCCCGCGGCCTGGCGCAGGCCGCGTGTGGCCAGGTCCAGCAGCGCCAGCAGCACGGCGGTGGCGCCGATGAAGGCGAGGCCGAAGCGCGGATCGGGCAGCGCCAGCACCAGCAGCACCAGCGTGGCGCCGGCCACCGCGGCGGTGAGCCACCAGGCGCGGCGCGGCGTGTGCAGCGCCTGCCCCTCGACGCCGCGGAACAGCACCGCCGGCGACACGCTCAGCGCGCGCCCCAGCGCCGGCAGTGAAAACACCAGCGCGGTGAGCACGCCGAACAGCAGCGCCAGCAGCGCCGGCGGCCACAGGCTGTGCAGCATCAGCGCCACCGGCAGCCGGTCGGCCGCGAGCTGCGCGCCGGCGATCGCAAAGCCGAGGCCGAGCACCGCGCCCGCAGCACTGGCCAGCACCGCCAGCAGCAGGATCTGCAGCAGCACGAAGGCCGCCAGCCGCGCGTCGCGCAGGCCCAGCGCACGCAGCGTGGCCAGGCTCGTGAGCTTGCCCTGCAGGTAGGCCTGCACGCTGTTGAAGACACCCAGCCCGCCGATGAACAGCGCCGAGAAGCCGATCAGCAAGAGGCCCGAGCCGATCTGGCCCAGCACCTCGGCCATGCGGTCGCTGCGCTGGTCGACGCTGCGCGCCTCGGCGTCCAGCGTGGGGAAGGCGGCCAGGAACTGGTCGCGCCAGGCGGCTGCGGTTGCCGGGCTGCGCGTGTCGATGCGCACCCGGTACTGGTAGTCCACGCGGCTGAGTGGCTGCACCAGTCCGGTGGCCTGCATCGCGCCGTCGGCCACCAGCACGGGTGCCGCGCCCCAGTCGGCGCGCAGGCTGCGGTCGGGCTGGCGTTGGATGATCGCGCGCACCGTGAGCGTGAGGTCGCCGATGGCCACGCGGTCGCCGGGCCGCAGACCGAGCCGCTGCGCCAGGGCGCCGTCGATCGCGGCGCCCCAGGCGCCGTCGCGTGCGGCCAGCGTGTCGGCGAGCGGGGCCTCGGGCTGCAGCGCGACCGTGCCGAACAGCGGGTAGGCGCCGTCGGCGCTTTGCAGCTCGATCAGCTGCGCGCGGCCGCTGTCGGTGCGCAGCATGGTGCGCAGCTCGACCACGCGCGACACGGTGGCGCGCTGCTGCATCCAGGCCAGCGCCTCGGCGGGTAGCGGGCGCGCGGTCTCGATCTCGACATCGCCGCCGAAGATCAGCTTCGCGTCGTGGCGCAGCGCATCGGCCACCTGCCGGTACAGGCCGCCGCCGGCCGTCACCAGCGACACGCCCAGCACCAGGCAGGCGACGAAGATCCACAGCCGGCGACCGCTGGCGCGCAGGTCGCGCCAGGCCAGCTCAAGCAGGAAGCGCATCGCGGGGGGTCGGCAGGCTGGGGTTCGGGGTGTCGTGCAGCTGGCCGTCGTGCAGGCGCAGCACGCGGTCGCAGCGGGCGGCAAAGTCCAGGTCGTGCGTCACGAGCACGAGCGTCGTGCCGAACTCGCGGTTCAGGCTGAACAGCAGCTCGCGCACCGATGCCGCCGTCTGGTCGTCGAGGTTGCCGGTGGGCTCGTCGGCCAGCAGCAGGCTGGGCCGGTGCACCAGCGCACGAGCGATCGCCACGCGCTGCTGCTCGCCGCCCGACAGCTGCGACGGCCGGTGGTGCAGCCGTTCGGCCAGGCCCACGCGCGCCAGCATCTGGGTGGCCCTGGCGCGGGCGTCGGGTGCACCGGCCATCTGCAGCGGCAGCGCCGCGTTGTCCAGCGCACTCAGGCTGGGCAGCAGGTGGAAGCTCTGGAAGACGATGCCGATGCGGTCGCGCCGCAGGTCGGCCAGGCCGTCGGGCCCCAGCGTGGCCAGGTCGGTGCCGGCAAAGTGGATGCGCCCGGCGGCGGGCCGCTCCAGCCCGGCCAGCAGCAGCAGCAGCGAGGTCTTGCCCGAACCCGAAGGCCCGGCGATGGCCACGCGGCTGCCGGCGGCGATGTGCAGGTCCACGCCGCGCAGCACCGGCACCTGCCGCGTGCCGATGGCGTAGTTCATGCTCAGGCCTTCGGCCTCGATCAGGGCAGGTGCGGGGGTCGGCATCGTGGGGCCGGAGTGTGCGGGCTGCCGCGGCTTCGTGCAGCGGGCCCGGCGTGCCCAGGGGCATGCGGGGTCCTCGGGCGGCGCAGGCCCGGGCCCCAGCCCCCGGCAGCGCCGCCGCTCAGCGCGTGGCGCGGGCGGCCAGCCACTGGGGTTCGACGTTCTCCACGCCCGCCAGCGCCTCCAGCCGGGCGATGCCGGCCAGCGCCTGCGCGGGGTTGCCGTCGGCGGCTTCGAGCCAGGCCGCCTGCGGTGCGTAAGACGGCACGGCCGTGATGCGGTAGCCGGCCTGCAGCAGCGCGGCGCGGTGCGAGTCGGCCTTGGCGGTGGGCACGAAGCGCACGAACACACGCCCGCCGGGCACCCAGCAGCGGCCGCTGGCCGGCTCCAGGTACACCGCCTGCGCGCCCGGTGGCGCCCGGCCCGGGGCGCAGCGATAGAGGCCCAGCCGGCGGCCGTCGTCGGTCAGCAGGCTGTCTTCGGGCGGCGCCGCCGTGGCTGCTGCCGCGCCTTCGGGCAGCGCGTACCGGTCCGCCGCGCGGGCGTAGACGCGTTCCGCGTGTTCGGTGCTGTGCCGCAGCCGGGCGGGGTAGGCGGCCAGCGGGTCCGGGTTGGCAGCGGGATCGGGGGGTGGGGCCATGGGGTTGTTGACGGTGTGCGGTCGGGGTCGGCTGCGTCATCACAAACGACGATGCCTTGGCTAACGTCCGGCTTGCGCTGGTCTTGCGCCGCTCGGACACTGTGGCACGGCGTGCCGGCCGGCGGCCCGGCCCGATGCGCCGCCCATCCACACCGGAGAGTAGCCATGTTCGTGGTCCAGTACGGCGGCAAGGCCGGCAAGACGTATTCACTGCGCGAGAGCGACGACCTGATGGCCGTGCGCACCGTGAGCCGCGACCCCGCGCTGGGCGCGCCACAGGAGGCAGCGCCGCTGGCGCCCCGCTCGCGCGAGGCGCTGCGTTCCTTCGAGTTCGTCGACCGCTTCGCCGCCGCCGGCGTCGAGATCTTCCGCGCCACCGGCACCGAGCCCGCCAGGCGCACACGCGACGCCGCACGCCAGTCGCTGAAGCAGGACGAGGCGGTGCGTTTTGCCGGTCGCGTGCTGGTGGACGCACACGGCACCTCGCCGGTGCTCTACACCGAAAACGCCTTCGTCAAGTTCCAGAACGACGTCAAGGAGCGCCAGATCAGGGCGCTGCTGGCCAAGTACCGGCTGCACGGCAAGCGCGCGCTGGGCTACGCGCGCAACGCCTGGTTCGTGGGCGCGCAGGAGGGCATCGGCCTGGACATGTTCGGCCTGATGGCGCAGGTGCTGCAGGACGACGCGGTGGAGCTGGCCCACCCCGAGCTGCTGCGCCGCATGAGCCACAAGGCGGCCTTTGCGCAACAGTGGCACCTGAAGCGCACGCGGGTCGGCGGCGTCGACGTCAACGCGCACGCCTCGGTGGAGGCGGCCTGGGCGCTGAGCCAGGGCGAAGGCATCACCATCGCCGTCATCGACGACGGTGTCGACATCGACCATGAAGAGTTCCGCACCAGCTTCAAGGTCGTCGCGCCACGCGACGTCACGCTGGCCAGCGGCAACCCGCGCCCCGGCCGGCGCGACATGCACGGCACCGCCTGCGCCGGCGTGGCCTGCGCCGACGGCAACTTCGCCGCCTCGGGCGTGGCGCCGCGCGCCCGGCTGCTGCCGATCCGGCTGGCCTCGGGCCTGGGCTCGCAGCAGGAGGCCGACGCCTTTGCCTGGGCGGCGCAGAACGGCGCCGACGTCATCTCGTGCAGCTGGGGCCCGCAAGACGGCGACTGGTCCGACCCCAACGACCCCAAGCACGACGAGGTCGTGCCGCTGCCTGACTCCACCCGCCTGGCGATCGACTTCGCCGTCACGCAGGGCCGCGGCGGCAAGGGCTGCGTGGTGCTGTTCGCCGCGGGCAACGGCAACGAGCCGGTCGACAACGACGGCTACGCGAGTTACGCCAAGGTGATGGCCATCGCGGCCTGCAACGACCTGGGCAAGAAGAGCGCCTACAGCGACACCGGCCGCGCGCTGTGGTGCGCGTTCCCGAGCAACGAGACCGTGGAGCCGCGCCTGACCCCCGGCATCTGGACCACCGACAACTCGGGCCCCGCCGGCTACAACCCGGGCCGGGCCTCGCAGGGCGACGCCGCGGGCCACTACACCAACAGCTTCGGCGGCACTAGCAGCGCCTGCCCGGGCGCGGCCGGCGTGGCCGCGCTGGTGCTGGCGCGGCAGCCCGATCTGCGCTGGGACCAGGTGCGCGACATCTTCAGGCGCGCCTGCGACCGCATCGACCCCGCCGGCGGCGGCTACGACGCCGCCGGCCACAGCCTGCTCTACGGCCACGGCCGCCTCAACGCCAGGAAGGCGGTGGAGCTGGCGCTGCCCGCGCCGGCGCCGGGCGGCGAGCGCGTGCTCACCGTCACCGCCACCCGGGACGTGGCCATCCGCGACCTGAAGACAGCCCGGCTGGCGCTGCCGGTGGCGGAGACGGCGCCCCTCAAGGGCCTCGTCGTCACGGTCGACATCGAGCACACCTACATCGGCGACCTCGTCGTGACGCTGCTGCCGCCGCCCGCGCTGGCGCTGCCGCCGCTGCTGTTGCACGACCGCGCCGGCGGCGGCACCGACAACCTGCGCCGCAACTTCGACACCGCCAACGTGCCGGCGCTGGCCGGGCTGGTGGGCCGGTCGCCGGCCGGCACCTGGGCGCTGCGCGTGAAGGACGCGGCGGCGCAGGACGAGGGGCGCATCCGGCAGCTGTCGCTGCAGTTGCGGCTGTAGACCCGGGCGGGGTGACCGCAGGGCCGCAGGGCCGGATGACGGGTGACGGATGACGGGCGCGGCCGGTTTCCACGCGCGACCCGCTTCCCGCGTATCGTCGCGGCCCCGCCAGCACCCGCGCCCCCATGTCCACACCCGCGTCCGACCCCGGCACCCACAGCTACGAACCGCGTGCCGGCCACGGCCTGCCGCACGACCCGTTCAACGCCATCGTCGGCCCGCGGCCGATCGGCTGGATCGGCACGCACGACGGTGCCGGGCACCACAACCTGGCGCCCTACAGCTTCTTCAACGCCTTCAACTACGTGCCGCCGATCGTCGGCTTTGCGAGCATCGGCGCCAAGGACACGCTGCGCAACGCGCAGGCCACCGGCGAGTTCACCTGGAACCTGGTGACGCGCGAGCTGGCCGAGCGCATGAACGCCAGCTGCGCCGCGGTGCCGCCCGAGGTCGACGAGTTCCAGCTCGCCGGCCTCACGCCGCTGGCGTCCACGCACATCACCGCGCCGCGCGTGGCGGAAACCCCGGTGAGCTTCGAGTGCCGCGTGACGCAGGTCGTGCAGCTGAGCACCGCCGCCGGCGAGACCGTGCCGACCTGGCTGGTGCTGGGCGAGGTGGTGGCGGTGCACATCGACCGCCGGCTGCTGGTGGACGGCGTCTACGACACCGCGGCAGCGCGCCCGGTGGTGCGCGGCGGCGGCGCCGCGGACTACTTCGAGATCACCGAGGCGCAGCGCTTCCTGATGCGCCGGCCGCGCTGACCGCGCCGCCGGACACGATGAGCCTTGCCGAGCTGCGCGCGGCGCTGGACGCCGAGCTCGCGGCCACGCCCGAGTACTTCGACTTCAAGGTGCTGCGCACCGAGCGCGACGGCACGCTCTGGCGCGTGACGCTGGAGCCGGGCTACGTGTATGCCGAAGGCCAGCGGCCCGGCGCCGCGTCGGCGCAGGCGCTGCTGGACGACAGCCTGGACGGCGCCGCCGCCTGGTGGGGCGCGCCGGTGAAGGGCGGCGCCAGCGTGCTGGCCGTGGTGGCCGAGGACGACCAGCTCGTGCTGCAGAACGCCAGCGCGCCGCCGCCGGGGCCGGACCTGCTGATCCGCCTGTACCCGACCCGCTTCCTGAAGGCCGTGGCCGACGCCTGGTGGGACACGCCCTGGGCCGAACGTGCGCTGGCCGGCCTGCCCGACCTGGCCCGGCCGCAGCCGCTGCACGATGGCCCGGCGCTGACCGGCGAGCCCTTCCGCTGGCTGCGCCCGGCGCAGCGCCACGCGCTGTCGCTGGTGCAGCACAGCAGCGCCTTTCTCTGGGGCCCGCCGGGCACCGGCAAGACCACGCTGCTGGGCGTGATGCTGGCCGAGTACCTGGCGAGCCGGCCCGCCGCCCGTGTGCTGCTGCTGTCCACCACCAACCACGCGGTGGATGGGGCGACGATCGCGGTCGACAAGGCGCTGCAGAAAGGCCGGCGCGACACGCTGCGCGGCACCGTGCAGCGGCTGGGCACGCGCTTCGAGGCCGCGGCCTATGCGGGGCGCGAGCACCTGATCCCCACCGACGACCACGACCTCATCGCCCGGCTGGCGCGGGCCGAGGCGGCGCGGCCTTCGGCGCGCACGCCGCCGCGCGGCGCGTCCGGCGTCGCATCGGGCGCCGCACCCGGCGACCTGGGCGCGCTGAAGGCCTGGGCCGACCGCGTGGCCGCGCTGCGCGACGAGCTGCGCGCCGCGTCGCTGCAGGTGCTGCGCCGCTGCCGCCTGGCCAGCATGACCACCACACGCGCCGCGTTCACGCTGAAGACGCTGCGCGAGCTGTCGGCCGACGGCGAGCCGCCGTTCGACCTGGTGGTCTTCGACGAGGCCAGCCAGGTCAGCCTGGCGCACGCGCTGGTGCTGATGCCGCTGGGCCGCGCGCGGCTGTTCGCGGGCGATCCGCAGCAGCTCTCGCCGGTGCTGCGCAGCACCGACCGCGCTGCGCGCCGCTGGCTCGGCCGCTCGGCCTTTGCCGAGAAGCCGCGCCAGGGCCCGGCGGTGGCGCTGCTGGACGAACAGTCGCGCATGGCCGGGCCGATCGGCGATCTCGTCAGCCACCTGTTCTACGACGGCGCGCTGCGCGTGGCCGCCGACGCGCTGGCCGCGCCCGACTGGCTGGCCGCGCGCCAGCGGCCGCTGGGCGACATCGCGGCCGAGACCCACGTGCACGTGCACCGGCTGAAGACCGACGGCGCCTGGTCGGCAGCCGAGCGCGGCCCGGTGCGCCGAGAGTCGGCCGAGGCGATTGCCGACACGGTGGCCGCGGCGCTACAGGGCGGTGGCTGGCAGCCGCACGAGCTGATCGTGCTGACGCCTTTTCGTGCCCAGCGTGCGCTGATCCGCCAGCGCCTGCGCGCGCGCGGCCTGCCGGACACCGTGAAGGTCAGCACCGTGCACCGCGCCCAGGGCAGCGAGGCGCCGGTGGTGCTGTTCGACCCTGCCGACGGCGCGCAGCCCTTCCTGCAGACCGACGAGGCGCAGCGGCTGATCAACGTGGCGCTGAGCCGCGCGCAGGCCAAGGTGGTGGTCTACCTGTCGCCGGCCGACGCGGCCAACCCGCTGCTGGCGCCCATCGTGCAGCGGCTGCGGCTGGCCGGTGATGAACGCGAGGCGCTGCCGCTGCTGGCGCTGGCCGGGCAGCCCGGCTTTCCGGCCAATGCGCTGGGCCGGCGCGTGACGGCCGGGCGCCACACCGGCGAGGTGTCGCGGCTGAGTGCCGACGGCCAGCAGTTCTGGCTGGTCAACGAGCGCACCGGCGCCGAGCAGGTGTTCGACGCCGGCTTCTGGCGCGCACGGGCACGCGGCTGAAGCGCCGCGTGCCGGCGCGCCCGCGGGTCAGGACCGCACGATGACCGCGCAGGCCAGGCGCGGCCCGGAGTTGCCGGTGGGCTGGGTCTTGTAGTCGTCGGGATCGCGGTGCACGATCAGGCCGCGGCCCACCACGTCGGCTGCGCCGCTGCCCACGGAGACGGTGGTCGACTCGAAGCTGAAGGACGCCACGCCGTTGGCGTCGGCCTTCAGGCTCGGCAGGTCGCCCGCGTGGTGGGCGCCCTGGCCGTGCTGCCCGTGCGCCTTGCCGTCGGGGTTGAAGTGGCCGCCGGTGCTCATGCCGTCGCCGCTGGAACAGTCGCCCTTTTCGTGCACGTGGAAGCCGTGTTCCGCATTCGGCTTCAGGCCGCGGATCTCGCCCTTGACCTGCACGGTCTTGCCGGTCTGCGAGAACTGCACCGTGCCACGGGCGCTGTTGCCGGTGGTCGGCGCCAGCTGCGCGGTGGCCTGGGCCGTGGGCGCGGCCGGCTGCGAGGCACAGCCCGCAAGGCCGGCGAGCGCGGCCAGGGTCATGGCGGAGAAAAGGCGCGAGTTCATGGGTTGGTCCCTGTTGTCGTTGTCGGAGGCCGCACTCTAGGGCCGGCACGGGATCAGGACAAGCCGCGCTGCTCGGCCGGCCGCGCGTCCTGCCAGTTCACCGTGAACGCGCTGCCGCGGCCCATCTCGCTGCTGACGTCGATGCGGCCGCCCATGGCCTGCACCAGGCGTGCCGAGAGCGCCAGCCCGAGGCCCGTGCCTTCGATCGCACCCTGCTCCTGCCCCAGGCGCTCGAAGGGCTTGAAGAGCTGACCGATCTGCTCGGCCGTCAGCCCCTGGCCGCTGTCGAGCACCGTGGTCCAGGGCGGCTGGTCGTCGGTGCAGCCGGCCTCCAGCGCCACGCTGCCGCCTTCGCGGCTGTACTTGATGGCGTTGCTGACCAGGTTCAGCAGCACCTGCCGCACGCGGCGGGCGTCGGCGCGTGCGCACAGGGCCGGCGGCAGGTGCAGCTGCAGGTCGATGTGGCGCTGCGCCGCCATCGGCCGCACCAGGTCGCCCACCTCGGTGAGCACCGGCACCAGGTCGACCGGCTGCATGTCGAAGTGCTCCACGCCGGCTTCCAGCCGCATCAGGTCCAGCGATTCGGCCACCAGCTCCAGCAGGTGCCGGCCGGCGCCGACGATGTGCCGCAGGTGCTGCTCGGCGCGCGAGCCGGGTTCGGCCTGGAGCTGCATCAGCTGGCCGAAGCCGAGGATGGCGTTCAGCGGCGTGCGCAATTCGTGGTTCATGTGCGCGATGAACTCGCTCTTGGCGCTGCTGGCCAGGCGCCGCTCCAGCAGGTCGGTGGCCAGCAGGCCGAGCTGGCGCAGCGCGTCGCGCTGCGCGGCGTCGAGCTGGTTCGGTTGGTGGTCGACCACGCACAGCACGCCCAGCGGCAGCCGCGCCACGCGCAGCGGCACGCCGGCGTAGAAGCGCACGTGCGGCTCGCCGGTGACGAGCGGGTTGTCCTTGAAGCGCGCATCGGCGTGCGCGTCGGGCACCTCGAAGACGTCCTGACCGGCGATGGCCTCGCTGCAGAAGGAGATCTCGCGCGGCGACTCGGCCGCGTCCAGGCCCACGCGCGACTTGAACCAGGTCCGCTTGGCGTCGACGAGCCCGATCAGCGCGATCGGCCGGCCGGTGATCTGCGCCGCAAGCCGGGTGATGGCGTCGAAGGCGGCGTCGGCCGGGGTGTCGAGCAGCTGCAGCGAGTGCAGCAGCGCCAGACGCTGTGCCTCGCCTTCAAGCAGGGGCGCGCACTGGGTCAGGGGCGCGAGCGGGTTCATGTCAGCGTGGCTGCAGTCCGGCAACCATGATGGACCGAAGGCCGAAGCGCGACAAGTCGGACGGGATCCCGTCGCAGTGCGCCCGGGCCAGGCCCGCACCGGCCGGGGCTGCTGAAGCAGCGCAGCCGGTCAGCGATCAGCCGGCCGGCGGCCGGGCGTGGCGGCATGCGGCGGGTGTGGCGGGTGCGGCGGGTGCTGCGCATCGGCCGCGGCCTCGTCCTCCGCGGACGACGCCTTGTGCGCACCGCGGATGTTCATGGCCGCCAGCGCCAGCTGCAGCACGACCAGAGCCGGTGCGCCGTCATGCCAGCCCCAGGCCACCCAGAGCACGTTGCTGGCCAGGAAGATCCAGAAACCCGCCTTGCGTCGGCTGGGTGACCGGGACGCCACGCACCACGAGGCCGCCACGGTGGTGGCCATCGCGGGCCACTGCAGAAGAGATATCCACTCCATGGGCCGCCGTCCGGCAATCGCCGCACCAGGGCCCGCGGCCGCGGATCGGCCGCCGTGGCGTGCGGGTGCACACGTCACGACGGCCGCAACAGGCCGTGTCTCACGGCGTCCGACGGGAGCTCGGGCGGCTTGTTTGCCCGTCAGCTTGAACACCCGACTGAGCTGCTGCGGTCGTTGCACAAGGTCCATCCGGTCGGCGCTGGCGCCGGGATGCCCGGCCCCACGAGACCACCTGCAGATCGGCTGCTGCCGCCGGGCGCGTGGGCAACCCGGCCTGCACCACTTCCGGTGCCAGCTGCTGCAGCGCCTGGAAGTGCGTCAGGAACACCTGCCCGCGCAGGTGCGCCATCAGGTCGGTGCCCTTGAGCCGGTCCATGACCGGCCCCTTGATCTCGCTGAAGTGCAGCAGCACACCGGCGTCGCCCAGGCGCCGGTCGATGGCTTCCAGGCTCTCCAGCGCGCTGGCGTCGATGTCGTTGATGGCCGAGCACTGCAGCACCACGTGCTGCAGCGCGGGCCGCTGCGCCAGCTCTTCGTTGATGCGGTCCTCGAGCGCGCGTGCATTCGCGAAGTACAGGCTCTCGTCCACGCGCAGGCTCAGCAGCCGCGGGCTCACGGCCACCACATGGCGCAGCACGTTGCGGAAGTGCTCGGTGCCCGGCACGAGACCGACTTCGGCGATGTGCGGGCGGCTCGTGCGCACCAGGAACAGCGCGATGGACAGCAGCACGCCCGCGATCAGCCCGGCCTCCACGCCCGCCGCCAGCGTGAAGAGCACGGTGGCCAGCACCGCGGCGAAGTCGGGCTTCGAGTAGGCCCAGGTGCGCTTGAAGACCGCCAGGTCCACCAGCGACAGCACGGCCACGACGATGGTGGCGGCCAGCGTGGCCTGCGGTACGAAGTACAGCGCCGGCGTCAGCAGCAGCGCCGCCAGCCCGATGCCCGCGGCCGTGAACACGCCCGCCGCGGGCGTCTGCGCGCCGGCATCGAAGTTCACCACCGAGCGGGAGAAGCCGCCCGTCACCGGGAAGCCGCCGGTGAACGCCGCACCCAGATTGCCGGCGCCCAGCGCGACGAGCTCACGGTCGGGCTCGATGCGCTGGCGGCGCTTGGCGGCCAGCGTCTGCCCCACCGAGACCGACTCGACGAAACCGACCACGCTGATCAACAGCGCCGGCACGGCCAGCGCCTTCCACAGTGCCGGGTCCCACGTGGGCAGGGTCAGCGGCGGCAGCCCCTGGGGCACGGTGCCGACGATCTTCAGGCCCTGCGCCTGCAGTTGGAACTGCCAGGTCAGCCATGCGGTGAGCGCAATGCCCGCCACCGGCCCGGCTTTGGCCAGCACGTCGGCGATGCGGGGCCCGAGGCCCAGGCGCACGAGCAGCGGCTTCAGGCTGCGGCGGGCCCAGAAGAGAAAGGCGACGGTGCCCAGCCCCAGCACGGCGGTGACGGCGTGGATCTGCCCCGCCTGCTGCACCATGCCCCACACCAGCGGGATGAAATCGTGGCCCTGCACCTGCAGGCCGAGGATCACCTTCAGCTGGCCCGCGGCGATCAACAGCGCCGAGGCGGTGATGAAGCCCGAGATCACCGGGTGGCTCAGGAAGTGGGCCAGGAACCCCAGGCGCAGCAGCCCCATCACCACCAGCATCGCGCCCGACAGGAAGGCCAGCGTGATCGCCACCGCCCAGTACCCCGGCGTGCCGGCCACCGCGTGCTCGCCGATCGCGGTGGCCGTCATCAGCGACACCACGGCCACCGGCCCCACCGCCAGCACGCGGCTGGTGCCGAACACCGCATACAGCAGCAGCGGCGCGATGCTGGCGTACAGCCCCACCTCGGGCGGCAGCCCGGCCAGCGCGGCGTAGGCCAGGCTTTGCGGGATCAGCATCACCGTCACGATCGCGGCCGCCACCAGGTCGCTGACCAGCGTGTCGCGGTCGTAGCGGCGCCCCCAGTCCAGGATCGGCAGGTGGGCGAGCAGCAGCGACCGGGCGGTGTGCATGTTCATCGAGGATCCGTGTGCATCGGCCCGGCCGCGCGCCGCGTCAGGCGGTGCGGGCCGACCGGCGGGCCAGCCGGTCGATGCCCTCGAAGACCGCCATGCCCGCCAGCATCGCGGTCACGAACAGCAGCGCCTTGGACTCGCCGGCGGCCATCGACACGATCGCTGGGCCGGGGCAGAAGCCCGCCAGGCCCCAGCCGGCGCCGAACAGCAGCGCGCCGATCACCAGGCGCCTGTCGATGTCGGTGGACTTGGGGAGGTGGAGCGCGCCGCCGAAAAAGTTGCTGGTGCGCTTCTTGGCCGCGCCGAAGGCGAAGAAGCCCACCGCAATGGCGCCGCCCATCACGAACGCCAGCGACGGGTCCCAGGCTCCGGCCAGGTCGAGGAAGCCGAGCACCTTGCCCGGGTCGGTCATGCCGGCCAGCAACAGGCCCCAGCCGAACAGCAGGCCGACGACAAATTCGCTCGCGCGATGCGCGGTGGTGCGTCTCATGGTGATGCCTTTCAGATCGTTCAGAACAGGTGACGCGTCACGTACACCACGGCAAAGCCGGCGGCCATGAAGGTGGCGGTGGCCACCAGCGAGCGCGGCGACAGGCGCGACAGCCCGCACACGCCGTGGCCGCTGGTGCAGCCCGAGCCGAGCCGCGTGCCGTAGCCCACCAGCAGGCCGGCCACGACCAGCGCCACGGTGCCGGCCTCGATGCGCGGTGCGCTCAGCCAGTCGGGCGGCGCCAGCAGGGCCATCGTGGCCGGTGCGGCCAGCAGGCCCAGCAGGAAGGCGATGCGCCAGCCGGTATCGCCGCGCCGCGGCACGAGCAGGCCGCCCAGGATGCCGCTGATGCCGAGGATGCGGCCGTTGACCAGCACGAACAGCGCCGAGGCCAGGCCCAGCAGGATGCCGCCGGCCAGCGAGGCCCAGGGCGTGAAGTGAATCCAGTCGATCGTCATGGCGGTGTGTCCTCTTGCGGGTTCAGGTGTCGGGGTTGCAGGCCGGGCTGCAGAACTGCTCGTACAGCGTCTGGATCACGGCCAGCGTGCGCGGGCTGCTGAGCGTGTAGAAGATGTGCTTGCCGTCGCGCCGCGTGCTCACCAGCTGCTGCTCGCGCAGCACGGTGAGCTGCTGCGACAGCGTGGGCTGCACGATGCCGAGCAGGGTTTCCAGCTCGCCCACGCGCTTTTCGCCCTGCGACAGCTGGCACAGGATCAGCAGCCGGTCGGGGTTGGCCAGCACCTTCATCAGGGTGCAGGCCTCGGTGGCGGCGGCCCTCATCTCGTTCAGTTCCAGCGTGGCGGCGTTCATGGCGGTGGCGTGTGTCAGTTATCTTGACGATAGTATATTGACAGATAAATGATGTGTCAATATAGTGATGCTGTCGCTTCTGAAGGAGTCACCCGCCATGACCGCCAAGCCATTCGCCAGCCCCGCCCCCGTGGTGCACGGGATCTTCGACCCGGCCACCGGCACCGTCACCTACGTCGTGCACGCCGGCCCGGGCAGCGCCTGCGCGGTCATCGATTCGGTGCTCGACTACGACCCCAAGTCGGGCCGCACCCGCACCGAGTCGGCCGACCGGGTGATCGACTATGTGAAGGCCCATGACCTGCAGGTGGCCTGGATCCTGGAGACCCACGCCCACGCCGACCACCTGAGTGCCGCGCCCTATCTGAAAAAGCAGCTTGGCGGCCGCATCGCCATCGGCGACCAGATCACGCGTGTGCAGAAGGTCTTCAAGGGCCTGTTCAACCTGGAGCCCGAGTTCCGCCCCGACGGCACGCAGTTCGACCAGCTGCTGGCCGCCGGCGAGACCTTCGCCGTGGGCGATCTCACCGCCGAGGTGATGGCCGTGCCCGGCCACACGCCCGCCTGCGTGGCCTACCGCTTCGGCGACGCGGTGTTCGTGGGCGACACCCTCTTCATGCCCGACGTGGGCACCGCGCGCTGCGACTTCCCTGGCGGCGACGCGCACACGCTGTACGCGTCCACCCGCCAGCTGCTGAGCCTGCCGCCCGAGACGCGCCTGTTCATGTGCCACGACTACCCGCCCGAGGGCCGGCCCGTGGCCTGGGAGACCACGGTGGCCGAGCAGCGTGCGAAGAACATCCACGTGCACGACGGCGTCAGCGAGGCGCAGTTCGTCGAGATGCGCACCAAGCGCGACGCGACGCTGGAGATGCCGGTGCTGATCCTGCCGGCGGTGCAGATCAACATCCGCGCCGGCGAGATGCCGCCGAAGGAAGCCAACGGCACGGCCTACCTCAAGATCCCCCTCAACGCGCTGTGACGCTGGAAGGACCCGCCCCATGAGTTCGTTCGACCACCCTGCCCTCGTGCAGAGCATCACCCAGTCCCTGGGCAGCCTGCGCAGGGCGCAGCCCGAGGCGATGCAGGGCTTCGGCCAGCTGGCCAAGGCGGCGATGGCACCCGGCGCCTTGAGCGAGAAGCACAAGGAGCTGATCGCGCTGGCCATCGGCGTCACGCAGCACTGCTCGGGCTGCATCGGCTTTCACGTCAAGGCGCTGCGCCGGCTGGGCTGCACGCGCGAGGAGCTCGACGAGATGCTGGCCGTGTGCGTGTACATGGGCGGCGGGCCGGCGCTGATGCTGGCGGCGGAGGCGATCGCCGCGTGGGACGCGTTTGCGCCGCCGGCTACGAGCGCCTGATCGGCGCTGCCGCGGGTGACGTGTCCAGCACCACGGTGCGGGCCCGGACCTGCGTGCCGGTGATCAGCAGCTCGCCCACGCTGATGGGCAGGCTGAAGCGGCGCGGGCCGGCGCTGCCCGGATTGACGAACAGCACACCGCCCTCTTCACGCACCGACGGCTTGTGCGTATGCCCGGACACCACCACGTGCACGCCGGCGTCAGGCGGCTGCAGCGCCCGTTGCGCCAGGTCGTGAATCGCGAGCAGCTGCACATCGCCCACGGTCAGCCAGGCCGTCTCGGGGATCTCGCGAGCCCAGACGTCGCGGTCGTTGTTGCCCCGCACCACGGTCAGCGGCGCCAGCCCGGCCAGCTGCTCCAGGATCGCGGCGTGGCCGATGTCGCCGCCGTGCACGATGAAGTCCGAGCCGCGCAGGAAGTCCAGCGCCTCGGGGCGCAGCAGGCCGTGGGTGTCGGAGATCAGGCCCACGCGGGCCGTGGCGGCGCCCACGCGCACTATGGCTGCTGCAGACGCTGCAGCAGCTCCAGCGTCGGGTAACCGTCCGCAGGCAGCCCCAGGCTGCGCTGGTACAGGCGCAGCGCGCCGCGCGTGGCGGGCCCCACCACGCCGTCGGGCGTGCCGCTGTCGAAGCCGCGTTCGTTCAGCGCGGTCTGCATCTCCAGCAGCTGGCTGCGCGTGAGCGGCTGCAGGTCGCGCGGCCAGGCCGCCTGCACGCCGGGGCCGCCGGCCAGGCGCTGCGCCAGCAGGCCGACGCCCAGCGCGTAGCTGGTGGAGTTGTTGTAGCGCAGCAGCGTGCGGAAGTTGGGGCCCGTGAGGAACGCCGGGCCGCGTGCGCCGGCCGGCAGCAGCAGCGCCGCGTCGGGCAGCTCGGGCAGCGGGGTGCCGTCGGCGGCCGACACACCTTCGGTGGCCCACTGCGCGCTGGATTGCCGCAGCGCGGGGTCGGCCCGGCCGACATCGAAGCCGGCCGGCAGCCGCACCTCGACCGCCCAGGGCTGCCCGCGCTGCCAGCCCGAGTGCGCCAGGAAGTTGGCGGTGGAGGCCATCACGTCGGCGAGGCTGTACCAGATGTCGCGCCGGCCGTCGCCGTCGGCGTCCACCGCGTGCGCCAGGAACACCGAGGGCAGGAACTGCGTCTGGCCCATCGCGCCGGCCCAGGAGCCGATCATCTGCGCGCGCTCGATGTCGCCGCGCTGCAGGATGCGCAGTGCGGCCAGCAGCTGGCCGCGGGCCCAGGCCTCACGCCGGCCGTCGAAGCCCAGCGTGGCCAGCGCGTCGATGGTCGGCAGGTTGCCGTAGTTGCCGCCGTAGTTGCTTTCCATGCCCCAGATCGCGACCAGGATCGCCGGCGGTACGCCGTAGCGCCCGGCCGCGGCGGCGGCCTCGGCCTGCACCTGTTGCAGCTTGTCCTGGCCTTGAGTGACGCGCTGCGGCGAGACAGCGGTGTCCAGGTACTGCCACACCGGCCGCGTGAACTCGGGCTGCGCCCGGTCCAGCTCCACCACGCGCGGCAGGTGGCGCACGCCGTCGAGCGCGGCGCCGAGCGTGGCTTCGTCGATGCCGGCGGCGCGCGCGCCGGCGCGGAAGTCGGCCACCCAGCGGTCGAAGCCCTCGGGGCTCGAAGCCGCCGTCGCACTGGGCACGGGGACCGGTGCGCTGACCGCGACCAGGGCCGTGGTCGGGACCGTGTCGGTGGTCGTGCCCGTGACAGTCGGGGGCGGCGTCGCGCAGCCGGCGAAGGTGGCGAGCATCAGGGCCGTGCCAGCCAGCCCCAGGAGCCCGCGCCGGGCGGGCAGAAGAGTGAGCTTGCGCATCGCGCGCATTCTCCTCCCCGCGCCGGGCGACCTCATGCCGCCGGGGCCTTGCCCCGTGGGGCCGGGACGGCCCGGGTGCTGGAAGCAGCCCGGATCAGCGGCCCCTCGGCGCCCCGCCACCTTGCGCCAACGCAATCTGCCTGCGACTACACCCTTCGATAGTTCGACAGAACTATGCGCAGCAGCGCCGCCATCGTTCTTCCGGAGCGGCTTGCATGGCCTGTGGGCGGATGTTCAGCGCTGCCCCGTCGCGGGACAGTCTCGTCACTCCTACGAAGAACACGAGTCATGGCCACTTCCGCAACCCCCATCCCCCGCCAGGCCTGGTCGGTGCTGATCGTCAGCACGCTGGCCTTCACGGTGTGTTTCATGGTGTGGATGATGTTCGGCGTCATCGGCATCCCGCTGAAGAAGACGCTGGGCCTCAACGCCACCGAATTCGGCCTGCTGATGGCCACGCCGGTGCTCACCGGGTCACTGATCCGCGTGCCGCTGGGCATCTGGACCGACAAGTACGGCGGCCGCCTCGTGATGACGGTGCTGATGGCCGCCACCGTGCCCGCGATCTGGCTGATGTCGTACGCCACGGCCTTCTGGCACTTCCTGGTCATCGGCCTCTTCGTGGGCCTGGCCGGCGGCTCGTTCAGTGTGGGCACGCCCTACGTGGCGCGCTGGTTCCCGAAGAACCGCCAGGGCATGGCGATGGGCGTGTACGGCGCCGGCAACTCGGGCTCGGCGGTCAACAAGTTCGTGGCACCCGCGCTGCTGGCCGCCTTCGGCTGGGCCGCGGTGCCGCAGGCCTATGCCGCCGTGATGCTGGTCACGGTGATCCTGTTCTGGTTCTTCAGCCACAGCGACCCCAAGCACCTGGTGCCGTCCAACACCAGGTTCAGGGACCAGCTGAAGATGCTGAAGGACCAGTACTACAGCATCGTGTTCGGCGGCTACGTGGCGCTGGCGCTGTGGATGGTGCAGTACTACGTGGGCGAGTTCGGCCTGTCGATCCAGACCGCGGCGCTGCTGGCCGCCTGCTTCAGCCTGCCCGGCGGCGTGCTGCGCGCCCTGGGCGGCGTGCTGTCCGACAAGTACGGCGCGCACCAGGTCACGTGGTGGGTGCTGTGGGTGAGCTGGATCTGCCTGTTCCTGCTGAGCTACCCGCAGACCGACTTCACGGTGCTCACCGTCAACGGCCCGAAGTCCTTCCACATCGGCCTCAACGTCTACACCTTCACCGCGCTGATGTTCATCCTGGGCATCGCCTGGGCCTTCGGCAAGGCCAGCGTCTTCAAGTACATCGGCAACGACTACCCGCAGCAGATCGGCGCCGTCAGCGGCATCGTCGGCCTGGCTGGCGGCCTGGGCGGCTTCATCCTGCCGATCCTCTTCGGCGCGCTGATGGACCTGACCGGCATCCGCTCCAGCGCCTTCATGCTGATGTACGGCGTGGTCTGGGTCTCGTTGATCTGGATGTACTGGACCGAGGTGCGCAAGACCGACGTGATGGCCACCGCGCCGCTGTCGGCGGCCCGCACCGCCGCGGTCTCACCCGCCTCTTCGGCCGCGCTGCCTGCCGCCGCGCGCTGAGCCGGCCGCCCCCTTTTCTTCCCCTGTCGACCAACCCAAGGAGAGCCCCATGGCTTCTCACGTCATCACCCAGTGGAACCCCGAGGACACCGTGTCCTGGGACCGCAGCGGCCGCAGCGTCGCGCAGCGCAACCTGTGGCTGTCGATCCCCGCGCTCACCCTCGCCTTCGCGGTGTGGATGGTGTGGAGCGTGGTCGTCGTCAACCTGCCGGCGGTCGGCTTCAAGTACAGCACCAACCAGCTGTTCTGGCTGGCCGCGCTGCCGGCGCTGTGCGGCGCCACGCTGCGCATCTTCTACAGCTTCGCGGTGCCGATCTTCGGCGGCCGCCGCTGGACCGCCATCTCCACCGCCAGCCTGCTGCTGCCGGCACTCGGCATCGGCTTCGCGGTGCAGAACACCGCCACGCCGTACGAGGTGATGGTGGTGCTGGCGCTGCTGTGCGGCCTGGGCGGCGGCAACTTCGCCAGCAGCATGGCCAACATCAGCTTCTTCTTCCCGAAGTCGCAGAAGGGCTACGCACTCGGCCTCAACGCGGGTCTCGGCAACCTGGGCGTCAGCGTCGTGCAGTTCGTGGTGCCGCTGGTCATCACGGCGGGTGTCTTCGGCGCCCTCGGCGGTGATGCGGCCACGGTCACCAAGGCCGGCCAGACGAGCCCGATGTGGCTGCAGAACGCCGGCTTCATCTGGGTGCCGTTCATCGCGCTCAGCGCGCTGGCGGCCTGGTTCGGCATGCACGACCTGGCCGAAGCCAAGGCGAGCTTCGCCGACCAGGCGGTGATCTTCAAGCGCAAGCACAACTGGCTGATGTGCTGGCTGTACTTGGGCACCTTCGGCAGCTTCATCGGCTATTCGGCCGGCTTCCCGCTGCTCATCAAGAGCCAGTTCCCCGGCGTCAACGCGCTGCAGTACGCCTTCCTCGGCCCGCTGGTGGGTGCGCTGGTGCGGCCGATCGGCGGCTGGCTGAGCGACAAGCTGGGTGGTGCACGCGTGACCTTCTGGAACTTCATCGCGATGGCCGGCGGCGTGATCGCGGTGCTGCAGTTCCTGCCGCACCAGGGCACCGGCGGCAACTTCACCGGCTTCCTGGTCTCGTTCATGTTCCTGTTTGCGGCTTCGGGCATCGGCAACGGCAGCACCTTCCGCATGATCCCGGTGATCTTCCTGACCGAGCGCCAGCGCGCCGCCCAGGGGCGCGGCGCCAGCGCGCAGGAGCAGGCCGTGAAGGACGCCAACAAGGAGGCCGCCGCGGTGCTGGGCTTCACCTCGGCCATCGGCGCCTACGGCGGCTTCTTCATCCCCAAGAGCTACGGCACGTCGATCTCGATGACCGGCGGGCCGGAAGCCGCGCTCTACGTCTTCATCGCGTTCTACGTCACCTGCATCGCGATGACCTGGTGGAACTACAGCCGGCGCAACGCGCCGATGCCCTGCTGAGCCCCGCGGCCGACACACACGAAGAAAGCACCTCATGAGCCATTTTCTCGACCGCCTGACCCACTTCACGCTGCCCAAGGAGAGCTTCTCCGGCGACCACGGCGTGACCACCGGCGAAGACCGCACCTGGGAGGACGCCTACCGCAACCGCTGGGCGCACGACAAGATCGTGCGCAGCACACACGGCGTCAACTGCACCGGCAGCTGCAGCTGGAAGATCTACGTCAAGGGCGGCATCGTCACCTGGGAGACGCAGCAGACCGACTACCCGCGCACACGCTGGGACATGCCCAACCACGAGCCGCGCGGCTGCGCGCGCGGTGCGTCCTACAGCTGGTACCTGTACAGCGCCAACCGCGTGAAGTACCCGATGGTGCGCGGCCGTCTGCTCGAGCGCTGGCGTGCGGCGCTCGCCGTCACCAAGACGCCGGTGGACGCCTGGGCGACGATCGTCGAGAACCCGGAGGCGCGGCGCGACTACCAGCAGGTGCGCGGCATGGGCGGCTTCGTGCGCAGCAGCTGGGACGAGGTGAACCAGCTCATCGCCGCGGCCAACGTCTACACGATCAAGCAGCACGGCCCCGACCGCATCATCGGCTTCAGCCCGATCCCGGCGATGAGCATGGTCAGCTACGCCGCCGGCAGCCGCTATCTCAGCCTGATCGGCGGCGTCTGCATGAGCTTCTACGACTGGTACTGCGACCTGCCGCCGGCCAGCCCGCAGGTGTGGGGCGAGCAGACCGACGTGCCCG
>LNFM01008687.1_pt1 | contig 83555 bp, 86 predicted proteins | sample 596031 | NCBI WGS metagenome assembly LNFM01 (sample SAMN04254537, study PRJNA301005) | activated carbon metagenome | isolation source: dual media filters at the Ann Arbor, Michigan drinking water treatment plant | place: USA: Ann Arbor | reverse complement strand
TCAACATCCACTGCGAAGTAACTTCGCACACACACCGGGCGGCGTCAACCCGGGCGGTCATCCGCCCCTGAACACCGACCTGGTGATCGTCCACGACGCGAAGTCCCCGCCCGACCCGCGGTCGACGTACCTGCTCGCGCCGTACGGCGCGCCAGCATGAGCCAGGCGCTGGGCGATCACCGCGACGAGCGGCCACACGTCATCTGGCGGCATGGCCTTGATCCGGGCAGCGACGGACCTGCGTGCGGCGCCCCTGAGGCGCGCGTTCTCGCGCTCGGCCGACCGCGACCGGGCCGTCGTCACGCGGGCCGTTGCGCGAGCGTCATCGATGGAGTCCTCCAGCACGCGGGCTCGCTCGCTCACCGCCGCGAGCTCGCCGCACACCGGTCCGGCCGCCGCGCCGAAGGCGCACAGCAGCCCTGCTGGCGTCTGCTTCACGAAATCTGGTCCGGCGGTCTCGAGCGCCCTGCAGACCGGTGCGAACGAGTACGTGGCGCAGAACGTGTCGGCCGGCACCGACTCCACGTAGGCGCGCAGCGCCGTCGGGTCGAGCTGACCGGCGGCGGGAGCGGCCGCCGCCGTGGCGGCCAGCGCCGTGAGGATCGTTGCGGGCGCCCAGCGCAGTGATCGTGGGCGGCTTGTACGGGTGGATACTGGGGGCATGGTGGCCACGGCGCGGTCCTCCGGGTTGCGTGTCGGTGGGCGCACCCTATGTCCGGCACAGGCGTTTTCGTTGCCCCCCGCAGGTGTAGTTCGCTGAAACCCCAGAGCCATGCGCGGGCAACGTTCGCAGCGGGCGCCGCTACCCATGGGCCCGTCGACTGAAACGCGCCGAGCGGCTAGTTTCATGCCAGCGGGGCAGGCGGTTACGGTTCGTATTGCCCGCGAAACACAACGTGCCCCAGAGGACGAGGATGGCCCCTGCACGCGACCTGAACTGGAAGGCCCCGACCCGGCAAGAAGTCGAGGCGAACGAGGCGATCGCCGCCGGCTACAAACTCGCCGCGAAGATCCTCGCCACGAGTGACCCGGAGCGCGCGGCGCGGTGTCGGATCATGAGCCGACGCTTCGCAGGGGCGGCTCTTCGAGGTCAGGGCCGAGAGACAGGTCCGCTTCACGCTCTGCAGCATCCAGGGGGTCCTCGCGCCGGTCTGCAGCGCGTGAAGTAGCCCTCCCGGGCTCGCGGCCCACAAGCTCATCCAGCGTGACCCCAAGTGCGTCAGCCAGGTCGATGAGCGCATCGATGCGCGGTGCGGCCTCTGATGACCGCCAGCGTTGGACGTTCCTCAGCCCCGTCCCGATGCGCCGGGCGAGCTGCTCGTTGGTGAGTCCCGCATTCCTCTGCAGGATCTTGAGGCGTTCACCGAACGCCCCGGCTGCGACTGCCATGACGAAAGTGTCACGCAACTAGCTGGCCTCCGGTAGTGAGGAACATGGCGTGCCGACTTGACCGCACCACTAATGTCGTGGCATTCTCTGGTCGATGACCACGACCATGAGCACGGAGGCACGACAGATGACCGGCACCGACACGTTCGGCGCCCGCGTCCGGAAGAGGCGCGACGATCGCGGCCTCACCCAGGAGCAGCTGGCCCGAGAGGTCGGCGTCACGCTCCGCCAGCTCCAGCGCATCGAGACCGGGCAGACCCGGATGCCTCGCCTGCAGCTCGCGCAGGACATCGCCAGCTACTTCGGCGAGTCCCTCGAATCGCTCGTCCCTGAGCGTGCCCATGAGCCGAACCTACCCGGTCGGGCACGCCGCGAAAAGACCACAGACCGGGACGCGTTGCCTGGAACGCCCGCGCCCCGGTCCGAGTAGGGAGACCGTACCCCATGCTCACGACACCCCGGCCACCCGAGGTGCACCTGCGACGCAGCGGCCCGACCCGCCTCGGGGACTACACGTTCATCGTGTTCCTCCCCGCCAACCACGAGGACGGGCACTCCGCCGACCCGCTCACCCTGTTCATCCAGAAGGGTAAGCCGAACGGTGAGTTCGGGATGACCACGCCGGGCCGCTGGTACATCACCAGCCGCCTGTCGCACTACGCCCCGACCGGGCCGCGCGGCCGTGAGGGCTACCCCAGCCTCGACGCCGTCCGCAGCACCATCGCCGCCTGGCTGATGAACCCCGACAACGGGGAGACATGGTCGTGACCACCGCCATCGCATCCATCGACCTCACCGAGGCGATCGACGCCGCCGCCGACCTGGTGGGCGACGCCGAGCTGGCGCGCGCGCTCATGCGCGCCGGGGCGCTCAGCGAGACCGAGTGCCTGATCCGCTGTCTCAACGCGATGACCCGGTGGGCCACGCAGATCGGCCCGATCGCCAACGCGCTCGGGCAGCTTGACGACATCGCGGAGGAGGCGCGCTGCACGGCGGGCGCCGCCGAGCGCGCCGCACGGGACATCCGGAAGCTGGTGGAGAAGTGACCCACCGCACCCTCATCGCGGCCGCCGCGATCCTCGCCGCCGTGCCCGCCGCCGCGAGCGCGAACCTGGACGCCGCGTGCACCACGGACGGCGTCGCCATCACCCTCCACGGGTTCCGCGGCACCCACCAGGTCCCGTGGACGATCACCCAGGACGCCCGCCAGGTCGCCGCCGGCACGCAGACCGTCACCGCCGCCACCACGTTCCACGTCCCCACCCCCGGCGTCACCGGCCAGGTGCTCGTCCGGGCGACGTGGGGCCCCGTCCTGCCACGGGACACCGACACCGCGGTGACCATCACCGCGTGCGCCCCGCCGGCGCCGCCGACCGACCCAGCGCCCCCCGCGCCCGCACCGCAGGTCCCCGTGCCGCCCGTCGTGACGATCGCCCCGCCGATCCCCGCCAGCCCGCCGCCGCCCGCGGTCAACCGCCGCCCGTCGTGCGCCGACCTGATGCGCCGCAACGTGGGCCGCACCTACCTGGTGCGCCTCGGCTGCGTCCGGGCCAGCAGCACCCGCCGATGCCAGATCGGCACGTTCCGCGTCGTGGTGAAGGGCCGCACCTACTGCCTCGCCAGCCGCCCGCGCCCGACCCGCCCGGCGGTGACCGGGTGACCACGAACTGCGAGCACGTGTGGGACGTCTACGGCCCGTGCAGCGTGGTCTGCACCGAATGCGGCCACGTCGCGCAGCACTCCGAACCGATGCTCCCGCCGATCACCGACGACCAGGTGGACCAGGCCATGGCCGCCTGGGGTGACCGGGTCGGCATGGACGACGCCATCGAGGGCAGGCCCGAGGACCCCGGCCACCACTGCCCGAACATCACCTTCGCGGACCACTACGTCATCGCCTACGCCGACACGGTGCGGGCGATGGCCGAGGTGGCCCGCATGGAGCTCCCCCGTGTCGGGGCGGGGGACCAGGCCGGCGGGGCGCAGGGCACTCGCCCCGCCGGCAACACCATCCCCTGGCGTCACCGCATCCTATGGGCCAGCGTCGGCCTCGCCATCGGCACCTGGTGCACCGCCATCGCACTCACGATCAGCACGAGCCTGGCATGAGCACCGTCGCCTACACGGACCTCATGCGCCTCGTCGACCGCGAGCTCGCCGCCCGCGACCTGGGCCGCCCCGACCTGTGGGAGCTGTGCAGCGAGCGACACGGCGACCTCCCCGGGAGCTGGGCGCGCCGCGCCTACCGGTGGGAGCGCGAGCACGGCGGCCGCGTGCCGCTCGACCGCGCCGACCAGGTGCTCGTCGTCGTCGGCCTGCACCTCAACGACCTCGACGTCACCGACGAGCCGGCGCCCGAGCGGCGCCGCGGCGGCGGCCACCCGGCCGGCGTCTACGGCTACCTCACCGACACGCAGCTGCGCGCCCTGCACGTCGCCTACCAGCAGGGCATGAGCCTCCGCGCGCTCGCCGCACAGATCCTCCCCCGCACCCGGTACAACACCGTCAACGGTTGCGCCTCCGGGATCCTCCGTGGCTTCGCCCGCCTCGGCCTGGAGCGCCGCGACCGCGTCGAGGCCACCGTCGCCGCGCGCACCGTGCACGGCCTTGCCCGCCGCGGCAACGTCTGCCCCGCGCACCGCCGCGCATTGAAGGTCGCCCGCGGCGAGATCCTCGACCGGCCGCAGTGCGCCGGCCACAAGACCACGTACCCCGGACGTGGCCGCCCGTGCCGCGCGCTCGCGATGGCCGGCAGCCCGTACTGCGCCCAGCACGCCCCAGAGCGGCAGGACCAGGTCCGCGAGCACCTCGCCCGCGCCCGGTCCCGCCAGGCGGTGACCGCATGAGCACCATCCACGCCACTTTCTTCGAGCTGCGCGGCGCCGCCGCTCGCCACGCCCGCCGCGCTGAGTCCGCCATGGCGCGCGCCGAGGAGGCCGAGGCCGCCCTCGCCGTCGAACGCGCCCGCATCGCAGACCTCGAGCGGACGCTCGCCGGCCTGCGCGGCCTCGCGCAGATGCTCATCGAACGCCTCGACCGCACGACGCCCGTGCGCCACGACGGACCAGGAGACGTCTGGTGAGCACCCACCGCTACCTCACGACCACCGAGGCCGCCGAGATCCTGCGGTGCTCGGTCAAGACCATCTACCGCATGGTCAAGGACAACGAGCTGATGGCCGTGAAGGCCGGCGAGCGGTGGCTCATCGACGCCCACAGCATGCCGAGCCCCGACGGGCCACGCCGCCTCCCCGCGCCACGGCCCCGCAAGTACGGGGCGCCCGGGACGCTCACCGCCCTGGCCGCCGACGTCAAGGCCACGATGGCGGCCAGGTGATGGCCGCATTCATCGGCCGGGCGGAGGTCGCCCGCATCCTCGGCATCACCGAAGACCAGGTTGTCGCCCTGTCGCGCACCGGGAAGCTTGGCCAGGCGCGCCGCGGGCCCGCCGGCGGGTTCGTGTGGGACCGCGTCGCCGTCCTCAACTACGCCCAGCTCCAGCGCCTGGTCGTGAAGCCATGAGCTACGCATGCTACTGCGACTTCGACCCAGCTGAGTGCTACCAGCAGAAGACGGTCACGGCGCGGAAGCAGCACCGCTGCACCGAGTGCGGCGGACCCATCAACCCCGGCGAGAGCTACGACCGGGCGACGATGCTGTTTGAGGACCATTGGTTGACGTGCCGGACCTGCCAGCACTGCCTGCCGATGGCCGAGTGGGTCATGCGCAACTGCGGCTGCTTGGGGCACGGAGACCTGTGGCGCCATCTTGAGGAAGACGTCTGGGGCGAGTCGCGCCATGACTTGCCACCCGGCGTCGGCTTCAAGGTGGGACGGTGGATCATCGGCAAGCAGCGCCGCACGGGTCACCTGGCGGTCCCGGCGTGAGCGTCCGCCCGGAGTTCACGCCGCCGCGGTGGCCGTGGCACTGCGAGTGCGGTGCGTGCGGCCACCGCCGCACGTTCATCGGCTCCCGCACGTTCGACCACCACGGCCGCGAGACCGGCAGCCACGGCCCCAGCAGCCCCGGTGGCCCCATGGACAAGCCGTGCGTCGCATGCGGCACCACGAACCCCGACCACCTCCGGCGCTACTGGGTCGGGGCCGACACCCACAAGAGCGGGGCGCCCGTGTTCGAGTGGCGGTACGTCGGTCGCGGCCAACCCGATCACGGGTACCGCGTCCCGCACCCCGACGGCCCGTGGCCGCCCGCCGAGGTCATGGCCGACATCACCTATCCGAACCCGATGGTCGGGCCGGACCCGCACGCCGGCCAGCTCCCGCCCGTCGGCGGGCAGCTTGCGATCCGGGTCGCGGCGTGACCACCATCCACCATCCCGTGGACGCTGAGACGACCGCGCAGGCAACGACGGTGCCGGGCCGTCCGCCTGCGCGGTCACCTGAGCGACACGGACAGGAGGCGTCAGCCGCCCTGGACGGCGGGGTGCGCCTCGATGTGACGGAGGATCGCCCGGGCGGACCGCACCTGGTTGCGCGCGGCGTGGCGCGCCTGGTCACCGTGCGCGGCCGCCAACACCTCCTGGGCCTCAGCGAGCCCAGCCCGCGCGGCGGCCATGGCCCGCTCGATCATGACCGGGAGATCTCGGGCAGCGCCCTCACGGGCCCGGGCCGCCGCCGTCTCGATGCTCTCACCCCTCACGAGCTGCGCCTCGGGGAACAGATGCCCGTAGGTGGACAGCGTCAGGGCCGGGGTCGAGTGGCCGAGGCGCTCAGCGACCTGCAGGACGGTGAGGCCCTCAGCGATCCACAGGGACGCCGCCGTATGCCTGAGGTTGTACGGGGTGGCCGTCGACCCGACGAGCAGGCGGGCGGGCCGCCACACGTTCTTGCGCCAGTTGTCCTCATCCAGGGGGCCGCACACCAGGTCCCGGCCGGCGCCACGACCGAGGGCGTCCAAGTCCTCACGGATCGCCGTGATGATCGGGACGCTCCGGGCGCCCTTCCGGCCGGTCTTCGTCGCACCGCTGATCCGTTCGCCGCGACGGACGACGATCGTCGCCTCCATCACGTCGCCCCACCGCAGGGACCGCATCTCCCCCGGCCGCAGGCCGCCATAGGCCATGAGGCTGACGGCGAGGCGGTCCCGGGTCGTGCGCATCGCGGCGCGGATGCTCTCCACCTCCCACAGCTCCGCGGGGCGGTGCTCCGGCTCCTCCACCGGGAGCGGCTTCAACCCGAGGCAGACGTTCACGGCGACCATCTCCTCCTCGACGGCCTGCGTGAGGGCGGCGGACAGGTCCCGGACCGTCCGGTTCGCCTGCTTGGCGGTCGTGACGCGCACCAGGTCGTTGCGCCACTCCCGGACGTCGCGTTTCGTGAGGTCCCGCAGGCGCACACCACCGAGCGCCGGGATGATGAACCGATCCCCGCGCGTCGAGCGGTCGTCGAGGGTCTTCGCCTCCCACGTCGGACCGTGCGTCCGGATCCACGTCGCGAGCCACGCCGCGACCGTCACCGACGCGCCGACCGGGTTGTGGCCGCGGGCGAGCTCACCCACGAACTTCTCAGCCTCGCGTTTGGTGGCGAACCGGCGCGTCCGCCGGTGGCCCCTCTCGCTCCACTGGACACGCCACGGCTTACGTGGCCGGTCCTCCCTACTGATCGACGCCATGACGCGCAGGGTAGCGCGACTGCCCAAACCGCGACGTCACTTCGTGAGTCACTTACCCTGAATGGAGGGGTCGTGCCCGACCATGAAACCGCTACACCACGGGATGGAGGATACCGGGATCGAACCGGTGACCTCCTGCTTGCAAAGCAGGCGCTCTCCCAGCTGAGCTAATCCCCCGGGACGGTGCCTAGGGTAGCATCGCGCCGACCTGCGACGAGACCCCGGGGACCGGCATGGCGAAGGCGATGGAGGGCGAGGACCCGTACGCGTTCCTCGACCGTCTGCTCGAGGAGCAGCAGATGAAGCACTTCGAGCTGGCGGGGCTGGTGGGCGAGTACCGCGCCCACTTCGCCGAGATGCAGGACCGCGCCACTCAGGACGCGGTGAACCTCGCCCGCGGCCTGCCCGGCGCCAAGTACCGCGTCAACGCGAAGTACATCGAGGAGAACTGGCTCGTCTTCGAGGCCGAGATGAAGCGGATGTTCCCCCGGGACTGATCAGCCCCGGCCGAGCACGTCCCGCAGCGCCGGCTCCAGGTCGGTGAAGCGGAAGGCGTAACCGGACGCGAGTGCCGCGGCGGGCTCCACCCGCTGGCCGTCGAGGGCGATGGTGGCCATCTCCCCCATCGCCACCTTCAGCGCGATGCCGGGCGTGGGCAGGAACGCCGGCCGGCCCAGCACGCGCCCGAGGGCGCTCGCGAATTCCTTCTGGCGCACCGGGTTCGGCGCGGTGGCGTTGAGCGGCCCCGAGACCTCGGGATGCTCGATGGCGTGCGCGATGAGTCCCGTGACGTCGTCGATGTGGATCCAGGACTGCCACTGGCGCCCGCCGCCCAGCGGCCCGCCCACGCCGAGCTTGAACAGCGGCAGCTGCTTCTTCAGGGCGCCGCCCTCGGCGGCCATGACGATGCCCGTGCGCAGCAGGACCACGCGCACGCCCTTCTCGGCGGCCACCAGCGCCTCGCGCTCCCACGCCTCGCACGTCTCGGCCAGGAAGTCGTCGCCGGCGGGAGACGCCTCGGTCCGGGTCTCCTCACCGGTGCCGTAGTACCCCACCGCGCTGCCGTTCACGAGCACCGACGGGCCGCCGTCACCCAGCGCCGCGACCAGCGCACGGGTGGTGTCGACCCGGCTGTCGGCGATGAGCCGCTTACGCGCGTCCGACCACCGGGCGTCGCCGATGCCGGCGCCCGCCAGGTTCACCACCGCGTCCGCCTCGATCACCTCCGGCGGCACGGCCTCGCCCACGCCGGGATCCCAGCGCACGCCGGTCACCCCCGCGATGTCCTGCCCTCTGCGGGACACCGGGACCACGTCCCAGCCCCGCCCCAGAAGGGCGTCGGTGAGACGGCGGCCGATGAGGCCCGTGGCACCGACGATGGCGACCTTCATGGGAGAGCCCTCCACGACGCGGATCCGGACGTCGATGATAGGCCGGGCCCGGGCCCGGCCACAGGTGGACCCGCCGGGTCAGCGGTCCCGGTCGCCGCGGGCGAGGTCCAGCAGGTCCGAGGCGCCGATGCCGGGCGCCGCCGCCGCGCGCCCCATGCGGGCGCGGCCGGGGGTGAGGGACTTCAGCCGCAGGCGGATGCGGGCCAGGACGGGCTCCACGGACGGGCCGTCGACGTCGGCCAGCAGGACCGCGATGCTCCGCGGGCCGTCACGCCAGATGCCGTCGGTGCCGCGCACCATGTTGCGCACCGTCTGCGCGGCCGCCTCGAGGCGGGCCTCGGTGTCGGCGGCCGGCTCCTCGGTCACCGAGATCGCCAGCAGGGTGAGGTGGCGGCGTCCCTTGCGGGCGGCGCCAAGCGCGAGCTCGATCGACCGCACGACCCCCTCGGGGTCGGGCGGGCCGAGGGGCCCGGGCGGGGTGGGCGCGATGAGCGCGGGGCGCGGGCGGTCGTCGGACCGGCGGCGCCTGGGGGCGGCTGGTTGTGCCATGACCGGGATCGTCCCACCGGGGCGTGGTGGATACAACGCGCGTGAGCACCGGGGACACCCGTCCGGACGGATGGGCGTTCCCGGTCCCCGCGGGGGTGGTGCGGTCAGGTGCGGACCGGCGGCTCCCCGTGCCCGTACTCGCGCGATGCCACGGGGTGCGCGGCCAGCACGGCGTCGATCGCCGCCTCCTCGTCGGCGGTGAGCGGCGCGCCGGCCAGGGCGGCGTTGGCGCGCGCCTGCTCGGCGTTGCGGGCGCCGACGATGGCGCTGGTCACCTCGGGACGGCGCAGGACCCACATCACGCCCAGCTCCGCCGCGCCGCCGGGACGCCCGGAGGCGTCGGCGATGCGCTGCAGCTCGCGCACCACCTGCACGCGCTCGCCCAGGTGGCCGTCGGCGAAGAACTCGCTGGCGGCGCGCCAGTCGTTCCCGGGAAAGGTGGTGTCGGCGTTCATCTTCCCGGTGAGCAGCCCGTGCGACAGAGGCCCGTAGGCGATCACCCCGACGCCGTGCTCGGCGCACCACGGCAGCTCGGCGTCCTCGATCTGCCGTCGCATCACGTGGTAGCCCGGCTGGTAGCTGGCGAAGGGCGCCGCCGCGCCCGCGGCCTCGAGGTCGGCGAGGTGGTAGTTGGACACCCCGAACCAGCGGATCTTCCCCTCGCGCTGCAGGTCGCGCAGCGTGCCCATGGTGTCCTCGGCGGGCACGCCGGGGACCGGCCAGTGCACCTGGTACAGGTCCACCCGCTCCAGCCCGAGCGCCTGGAGGCTGCGCTCCAGCGACATGCGCAGGTACGCGCCGGACGCCTCGCGCCAGATCTTCAGGGCCCCGTCCTCGAAGCTCCAGGCCACGCCGCCCTTGGTCGCCACCAGCACCTCGCCGGGACGGTCGCGGACGACCTGCCCCACGACGCGCTCGGCCCGGCCCTGGCCATAGATGTCGGCCGTGTCGATCCAGTTCACGCCGGCGTCGATCGCCGCGTGGCACGCCGCCAGGGAGTCCTCGTCCTCGGTGCCGCCCCAGCGGCCGCCGAACACCCAGGTCCCCAGCCCGATCACCGACAGCTCCAGATCGCTGCCGCCCAGCCGACGCCGCTCCATGTGCCCTCCCGATCCGGTGGGGCGGAAGTCTACGACCCGTCCGCCACCACGGTCTTGGGGGTGAGCGCCAGCAGGAGCCCGCCGTCATCGTCGTACGCGGGGAAGAAGTCCGCGGTCGCCGGCTGGTCGCGCTCGAGCCCCGACGGGCGGAAGGTGCACGGCACCTCGAGCTGGCGGACGCCCCACTCCAGCGCCGTGGTGGCCGGATCGCCGTTTGGGAAGTTGCCCATGCCGAGGCGGCTCACCACCTCGTGGCCGATGAGGTCGCCCTCACGGAAGCCGGTGACGGCGGTGGCGGCGTGGCCGGCGGCGATGATGCGCCGCTGCTTGTCGCACACCACCAGCGCGGTGTTCGGTCCCGCGTAGTAGTCCTCGAGCAGCTCGAACATGAAGCCGAAGCCGCACTTGGTGCAGCCGCGGGCCTGATGGCCGCTGTGGCGCTCCGAGCCGCGCTCACGGCGGGCGCACCGGGGGCAGATGAAGGCGGGCATGACCGCCGATGATAGCGAGGCGGCCCGGGTCGGCCCGGCGCCACGGTCGGAACCGCGGTCCTCGCGGTCCCCGCGCGTCAAGCCGCACCCGCCCGGCGCCGATACATGCCGGGTACTGCAGAGATCCAACGGAGTGGACCCCTGTACACCTCGGGCGACGCCAGCCCGGGGGCCCGGCACGGATTGCCGACCGCCGTCGCCCTCGTGGCCTGCGCCTTCATGGCGCTCTCGATGCACCCCTCGCAGGCGAGGGCCGAGATCGGCCCCGGGCTCGCGGAGCGCGTCGCGATCGCGGCGGCCGACGAGCAGCTGCCGGTGCTGGTGACCCTGCGCCGCCAGGTGGACGGCGAGGACTACGCCGGCCGGCCGCAGGCCCTCCTGGCCGCCCTGCGCCGCACGGCGGCGGCATCGCAGCCCGAGGTGCTGGAGCTGGTGGACGCCCCCGCGAAGCGCTTCTGGCTCATCAACGCCATCGCGGTGCGCGCGACGCCGGCCGAGATCGCCGAGCTGGACGCCGACCCCGGCGTGGAACGCGTGGACGCCGACGTCCCGGTGAGACTCACGCAGGGCACCTCCGACGTGATCGATTCGTTCCCCGACCCCGGCGAGGGAGACTGGGGTCTCGCCGCCATCCGCGTCCCGGAGGTCTGGCGGGCGACCGGCCTCACCGGGGCCGGCGTGGTGGTGGGCAGCATCGACACGGGCGTCAACGCCTCCCACCGGGAGCTGGCCGGAAAGGTCGTGGGCTGGCGGGACTTCGTGAACGGCCGGCCGACGCCCTACGACGACAACGGCCACGGCACCCACACCGTCGGGACCATGGTGGGCGGGTCCGAGGGCGGCGCGCCGATCGGCGTCGCGCCGGACGCCCGGGTGATCGTGGCCAAGGCCATCGGCGCGAGCGGCGTCGGTCCGGGCAGCGCCCTCATCTCGGCGGCCCAGTGGATGACCGACCCGGACGGCGACCCCGCCACGGCCGACCAGCCGGTGGCGGTCAACAACTCGTGGTCGGCCGAGGACGCCAACGACCCATGGTTTCGCAGCATCATCCGCCGGTGGCTGGAGCTGGGGATCACCCCGGTGTTCGCCGCCGGCAACACCGGGCCCAGCGCGTCGACGGTGGGCAGCCCCGCCGGCTACCCGGAGGCCCTCGCCGTGGGCGCTCTCAGCGAGAACGACACGCTGGCGAGCTTCTCCAGCCGCGGCCCGGTCGTGTGGCGCGACGTCGACGGCACCGGGCCCGCCGCCGGCACGACGCTCACCAAGCCGGACCTGGCGGCGCCGGGCGTGAACATCACCTCCAGCACCGGCACCGGCTACCTGTCCTTCTCGGGCACCTCGATGGCCTCGCCGCACGTGGCCGGGGTGATCGCCCTGATGGCCCAGGCGAACCCGCTGGCGCGCGGCGCCACCGCCATGGAGATCCTGCGCAGCACCTCGGTCGACATCGCGCCGGCGGGCCCGGACGCCCGCACCGGAGCGGGCAAGCTCGACGCGGTGCGCGCGGTGCAGGCCGTCCTGGGACCGGGCAGCGCCCTGGTCATCCCCGACACCGCCATCGAGGGCGATGGGCCCATCGCCACGCGCCGCCGCACCGTCACGGTGCGCGTGCGCACCGAGAACGGCCAGGGCTACCAGTTCCGCGTCAACGCGGGGCGCTGGAGCGCGGTCACCACCGCCCCCGCCGTCCGCGTGAACGTGCGGCGCGGCCGGAACGTGGTGCAGGCCCGGGCGGTGTCCGGCAGCACGCACGACATCAGCCCGGCCCAGCGCGTGGTGGTGGTCGACACCACCCCGCCCCGCATCACGTTCGGGTACCGGGTGGTCGGCCGCGACACGGTGCTGGTCGCCAGGGCCTCCGACGGCCAGTCCTCGGTGGATCCGGCATCCCTGCGGTGGAGCCTCGGCGACGGGCGCTACGCGCGCGGCGCGCGGGTGGACCATCGCTTCCGCACCGACGGGTTCCGGGTGGTGCGCCTCTACGCCAAGGATGTCGCCGGCAACGCCGCGCATGCCACGCGCGTGCTCTACGTGGGGCGCTGAGCCTCAGGGAAGCGGTGCCGCGGCGCCCTCCCAGGGCGGGCGCGCCGGCTCCGGTGATCCGGGCACCGTGTAGTCCCAGGCCGTGCTGAAACCACCGCCGCTCCAGGCGTGGATCGTCCGCACCATCCGGTGCAGGTCCATCGGGTCCACCAGGTTCTGCGGGCGCAGCAGGTCCACCGAGAACGCCACCACCTGGCCCCGCCCCACCGGCCGGCGAATCACCGCGGGCGCCCCGTCCACGAACCGGGCGATCACCGACGCGCCCTCGGGGACCGCGTCGAACGCCCGCGCCTGCGGCGCCTCGACCGTGGCGTAGAGCTCGTCGGCGGGCCGGCCCGCGCCCAGCGCATCGGGGGCCATCCGCACCAGCCGGCCGGGACGTGCCTGGCCGAGCCCCGCCCCGATCAGCCTCCCGCCGTCGGGGGTGCGGGTGAATGCGGCGGGATCGCCCACCACCAGCGTGCCCCCGGCCCGCACCCATTCGGCGAGCCCGTCGGCGAACGGGCGGTCCAGGGTGTCGGCCCGCGGAAGCCACACGGTGCGCGCCGCGGCCAGGCGGGCCGGCTCGCGCTGCAGCCGGGTGTCGGCGTCGAAGCTGAACGCCCCGTGTCCCAGTTCGCCGAGCAGCCCGTGGACGCTGTACAGCGCGTCGGCCGAGGCCAGGTATCGGTCGTCGCCGGTCTCGGCGGGCTGCCCCTGCCCCTCCGAGGCGGTCGCGTACACCACCAGCGTGGCCGGATCGGTGGGCGGCGCGGGCAGGCGGGTGCCGCGCAGGTCGCGTGCGAGCCGGAGCATCCCCGAATGGAACGGGCGGTCCGTGAACCGCGGGTTGCCCGAGGCGAAGAACGTGATGTCCGTGGCCCCGGCGCGCAGCGCCTGCCCCGACCACGCGTACAGGTCGGCGACCTCCGGGGTGTAGCCGGAGTACGTGAACGCCTGCACGACGATCCGCGTCCGGACGCCGGTGAGGTCGGACATGAACTTGGCGCCGAAACCGGGGTTGTAGCGGCCGCGGCCCGGGCGGACGGCCTCCGCGAAGCTCACGTACGGGTCGGCCTCCACGAGGTCCGCGAAGGCGGTCAGCCGCGTGTAGTCCCAGGGCACGAGGCCGCGGATGAACCCGTAGTTGTTGGGGAGCACGCGGGCGCCGGGCGCGAGGCGGCGGATGAGCGCCGCCTGCTCGGCCTTCATCGTGAAGAACCGGTCGCTCGACCAGCGACTGTAGGCCAGCCACTTCAGGCCCTCGGCCGCCGAGCGGGTGCGCCGCGCGCCCGCCAGGGGCGCGGGCGCTCCGTAGCGACCGCGCACCTGCGCGCGCATGGTGCGGGCATAGGCGCTGCGCTCGGCCGCGGCGCCCCGCGGCAGCCGGATGAGCGGCTCGTCCGATCCCGTCCACGCGAACACGTACGGCTTGCCGCGCACCGTGGGGGCGATCCTCCGGATCTCGGCCAGCGCCGCCCGGCGGTACGCCGGATCGACCAGCGACACCCGCTGGGTGTAGGCGAAGCGGCTCACCGTGGGATCGAGGACCGTGACGCCACGGGTCCGCAGGGCCTTGCGGGCCGCCCAGACCTCGTGCGCCACGTCCCACGACAGGCCGGTGCGCGCGTGCTGGGCCGCGAAGTTCCGCGGGTTGCGCCACCCCACGGGTTCGTTGGGGGCGAGGGGCAGCGGCGGGAACGGCAGGGCGCTGGGGCCCGTGAACCACAGGCCGTTCCGGCCGGCCTCGTCCAGGATCCCGTCGATGATGCGGTACCAGCGGGCCGCCGGGTACGGCGGGCGCGCCCGATCGGGGTCGTAGGAGGGCAGCTCGTCCTGGTTGAGCTCGTACCCCCAGTGGAACACCGCGCCCATCGGGCGGTCCGGAGCCTGCGCAAGGGCGTGGGGCACGAGCGCAAGCGCTGCCGCCGCGGCGAGGGATGTGGGCACGCACCTCAACGCGGCCATCCTCTCGCCCCCGGCGGCCGTCCACAACGTGGCCGGGCGCGCGGCGCCGGCGCCCGGCCACGCCGGTCAGATGCCGGCGCCGTCCGTGTTGTCCTTGATGGTCGCCTTGAACGTGTCGGACCGCAGCCCGAGTCGCAGGGTCTCGAGCGGGACGACCTCATCCGGCGGGATGTTCCCGAGATTCACATTCGGGCCGAACTGCTCGATGAACCACACCTGCTGGACCTTCTGCGGGGCCTCGAAGAGCAGCCGGTTGGGATCGATCGCGTGCACGATCTCGTCGATGAGGCCCATGCGCACCTCACCGGAGCCGCGGAAGATGCCGGCGGTGCCGCTCTCGCGGGCCTCGGTGATGACCTTCCACGAGCCGGCCCGCAGCTCCGACTCGATGAGCTCCACCCACTTGTAGGGGGCGATCACCACCTCGAGGTCCTTCGAGCCCACCTCGCTCAGCACCACGAAGTCGCGGGCGAGCCTGCGGATGTGCTCCAGCTTCATGTCGTGCGGCATGGTGATGGTGCCGTCCGACACCTCGACGTGGCTGAGCCCCAGCTCGGTGACCCAGCGCTGCCACTCGTCGAGCTTGTTCTGGGCGAGGCACACCTCCCAGAACGTGCCGCCGAGGATCGGGATGATCCCGGCGTCCTTGAGCAGGGCGATCTTGTCGCGGAGGTTCGGGGTGACGTACGACGTGCCCCACCCGAACTTCACGATGTCCACCTGATCGGCGGTGACCTCCAGCATGTCCTCGAGCTGGCGTACCGACATGCCCTTGTCGATGACGTGGGTGATGCCGGTCTGACGCGGCTTCGGGGGCCGCCCCGGGACGGACAGGAAGTCCGGAAGCGTGGCGGCGTGTGCGGTGGTCACAGCTCTCCCTTCGGTCATCGCGCGGCCGCTGCGGCGGCGCGTCCAGCGGTGCGGCCGAACACCACGGTGTCGAGCAGCGAGTTGCCCATCAGCCGGTTCGTGCCGTGCACGCCCCCGCTGATCTCCCCCGCCGCGAACACCCCCGGCAGCGTCGTGGCGCCGTGGGTGTCGATGAGCAGTCCCCCGTTGCGGTAGTGCAGCACGGGGTAGACGAGCACGCGCTCCCGGGTGATGTCCACCCCGGCCTTCGCGTACCGGTTGTGCACGTAGGCGAGCCGGGCGGCGGTGAAGCCCGCCCCGTGCTCCCGGTCGATGGCGGCGGTGTCGAGCCACACGCCGCGCAGGCCGTTGGGCGCGGCCACCCCGCGGCCGTCCTCCACGACCCGCACGATGGCGTCGGCCACCACGTCGCGCGGGGCGAGCTCGTCGACGAAGCGCTCACCGTTCGCGTCGTGCAGGGTGGCGCCATAGCTGCGGGTGGTCTCGGGAAGGGCGTACCCGGCCAGGGCCTCGGGCCACACGGAGCCGGTGGGATGGCGCTGCCAGGAGTCCAGGTGCTCGGTCACCGCGCCGAGTGCCATGGCCAGCTCCAGGACCTCGGGGGTCGCGTCCGGGTGGTTGGTGCTGCCGATGCCGAGCCGGTCCGCCTCGCCGCGCAGCCCGCCGCCGGCCGCGAGCACCACCGCGCCGGCCTCCACCGTGCCCGCGCCGGCGCCCTCGAGATCCAGCCGCCAGCCCGACGCGGTCGGCGTCATCTCCCGCAGCGCGGTGGATTCGCGCACCTGCGCCTCTGCGGCGCGCACGCCGGCGCGAAGCGCCTTCACCATCTCCGCGCCGGTGCGCTCGCCGGCCTGCAGCAGCCGCGGCCGGCTCGCGCCGCCGCAGCGCAGGATGCGCAGGCGCCCCTCGTCGCGGGTGAACGACACCCCGATGGAGGACAGCCAGGCGATGGCGTCGGGCCCCTCCGAGGTGAGCTTGCGCACCAGCTCCGGGCGCGCGTCCTCGTGGCCCGCGGCGAACGTGTCGCGGCAGTGGGAGTCCACCGAGTCGTCGTCGCCCATCGCGGCCTGGATGCCGCCCTGGGCCCGGCCGGTGTTCGACGCGCCGAGTGCCGACTTGGTCACCACCAGCACGGATGCGCCCGCCTCGCGCGCGGCGATGGCGGCGCTCATCCCGGCGCCGCCCGACCCCACCACCACCACGTCCATGCGCGCGTCGCGGGGTCCGGTCACGCTGTGGATCGTACCCGATCCCAGCCGGATGAACGCGATAAGGCGGTCTTATTCAGCGAGCGCGGCGGACTCCGCGGCCAGCTCGCGGGCCGCGAACTCCGTGAACGCCCTGGCGGCCCGGCGCTGGGTCCGGCCGGCGTGGCGCACCAGCCAGAACTGCCGCGCGAGCCCCTCTCCCTCCAGCGACAGCGCGACGAGGCTGCCGTCGGCGACCTCCCGCTCCACCGCCAGGCGGGAGATCACGGTGACACCGAACCCGTCCAGCACGGCGGCCTTCACGGACTGCTGCAGGCCCAGCTCCATCGACACGTTCAGGTCGCGGTCGCGGACGCCCGAGTCGCGCAGCGCCTGCTCCACGACGGCGCGCACCCCGGAGCCCTCCTGCTGCACCAGCAGCGGCTCGGTGGTGAGCTCGGCGATCGTGATGCGCTCGCGGTCGGCGAACCGGTGGCCCGGAGGGACGATGGCGACCAGCTCGTCGCGCATGAAGGGCTCGAACACCAGCCCGCGCTGCGGCCGCGCCGCGCCGACGACGCCGAGCTCCAGCTCCTCCTCCAGGACCCGGTCGCACACCGTCTGGGTGTCGAGCACCGCCAGGCGCACCACCACGGCCGGGTGCGCTGCCGCGAAACGTCCCAGCAGGCGCGGCAGCACCAGCTCCCCGGGACCGGTGGACGACCCCAGCACGAGCGGGCCGGCGATCCGGTCGCCCAGCTCCTGCAGCTCGCGCTCGAACTCCATCTCCAGCGACATCATGCGCTTGGTGAAGCGGTAGGCGACCTCACCCGCCTCGGTCAGCGCGACGCGACGGCCCGAGCGGTCCAGCAGCCGGTGGCCCACGGACTCCTCCAGGGCCCGGATCTGGAACGACACGGCGGGCTGGGAGATATCGAGCTCCTCGGCGGCCCCGGAGAACGACCCGCGCTCGACGACCATCCGGAAGGTGTGCAGCTGGCGGAGGTCCATTGGGGGGCGATGTTCGCACACCTCCGTCGCGGGTGAGGGGTTGTGCGATCGGCGACCCGTGTCGATACCTCCTCTACAGGCATCAAGCTTCAGAGGTCATGACGTGAACGCCGCAACCGCATCCGAGCTCGTCCACTCCGGCGGCGGCCTGCGCCGGTACGGCGACCCGCCGCGCAAGGCCGGCCGCTGCGAGCTCTGCCGGATGCTCGAGGCGCCGCTGGGCGACCACCTGTGCGTGGGGTGCCGCGGGCGACTCACCGAGGCGTTCCTGGTGTACCTGGACGAGATCGAGGCGGAGCGCCGCGAGCGGGTCGTCGTGGAGGTCCCCGTCGAGCCCCGCGCCCCGCGGCGCGGCGGCGGGCGCATGTACTCGCGCGCCTGACCCGGCGCGCAGGGGCCCCTCACTCCTCCAGCAGGTCCGGGCTGAGGCCCGCCACGGCCGTCACGATGAGGTGCGCCTCCCCCACCGCGTCCGGGTGGGGCGGGTAGTCGGGGTTCGGCACGACCACGACGCGCATGCCGGCGGCGAGCGCCGAGCGGATGCCGTTGGTGGAGTCCTCGACGGCCCAGCACCGCTCCGCCGACACGCCGATGCGCGACGCCGCCTCCAGGTAGACGTCCGGCGCGGGCTTGCCCAGGCCGACCTCCTCGGAGGACACCACGGCCCGGAAGCATCCGTCGATGCCGGCGAGCTCGAGTGCGGCGGTGATCACCGACAGCGGTGACGACGACGCGAGTCCCAGGGGCCAGCGGTCGGCCAGGCGCCGCACCGCCGTGTCGGCGCCGGGCAGCAGCGGCAGCTCGTGCCGGTAGCGGGTGATGAGCTCCCGGCTCACGGTCTCCAGGATCGCCGGGGGCGACATCGGGACTCCGAGGCGCTCGGTCATGTAGACGGGCCACTCCTGGGAGCTCATCCCCATCATGTCCCGCTGGGCCTCGGCGTGCCACACCCCGCCGGTCTCCCGGGTGAGGTCCTCGCGCACCACGTCCCACACGCGCTCCGTGTCGAGGAGCACGCCGTCCATGTCGAAGATCACGGCGTCCGGCATCGGGCGGGGAGCATGCCAGCTGGGGCGGCAGGCGGCAGGCGGCGAACGGCGCGCGCACCATCGGAAATGGGATGCACCGCGCGCGCTTGCACAGTATTTCGGTCGCGGGCAGAATGCCGCCCTGCCGTCCCCCGACCGACGGACCGCGCCGTGGACGCAACCATCCCGCAATCGAGCGGCGGCCCGCCCCTGCGCCGCCGGCTCCGAAGGATCAGGGACCGGGTCTTCTGGACGCGCTGGAGCCCGCGCGTCTCCGGGATCGTGGCGACGCTCATCTGCCTGATGGGCCTCGCGGTGGCGATGCAGAACGACAACCCGGAGCGGGGGGCGATCCTGTTCATCGGCGGGGCGGCGTGGACGGTGCTGGGCGCCTACCACCGCACCCGCTACGAGAGCCCCATCGGGGCGTGGGCGGTGATCGGCGGGGCGCTGTGGCTCATCGCCCGCATCGACGAGGCCGGCAACCGGTGGCTGTTCACGGTGGGCAACGTGATCTCGATGATCGACGTGCCGGCGTTCTTCCTCATCCTGATGACCTTCCCCGCGGGCCGCCTCAGTGTGGCGTCCGCCGCCGTCGACCCGGCGACCGGGCTCGTCGATCCCCACCGCGTTCGCGGCATGCGCCGACTCGTCTGGGCGGTCTGCGCGTGGGCCGCGCTCTCGAGTGTCTGGGTGGTGTTCTCCGACAACCCGAACCCCGGCTGCGGCGAGGAGTGCGTGGGCCGCAACCACTACATCGCCGGCTACGGGGAGATCGTTCAGCCGCTGCAGATCCTGCAGGCCGTCACGCTGGTCGCCCTCGGCGCGCTGGTGGTGCGGAACTTCGAGCGGGGCTTCCGCACCCGCGACCCGCTTCATCGCTCCGCGCACATTCCGGTGCGGGTCGGCACCTGGGCGATCGTGGTCTGCTTCGCCGCCTTCATGGCCGCCGGCGACGACGTGGACCTGGCCAAGCCGGCCTCCCTGCTCACCAAGATCACGTTCATGCTGCTGCCCGTCCTCTACGGGTTCGCCCTGTACCGGTGGAACGAGCTGGAGGAGGACGCCCGGCGGGCGCTGCGCATGAGCACCGCCACCAGCCCGGGGGCGGTCGAGGAGGTCCTGCGCACCGAGCTGCGGGACCCCGGCCTGCGGCTCACCCTCGCCACCGGGGAGGACGGGCCGCCCAGCGGGCGGCGCACCGTCCTGCGCGACATGGAGGGCACCCCGCTGTGGGTGGTCGACCACCGCACGCGGACACCAGATTCCACCCTGCTCGACGACGCCCTCGCCTGGGCGTCGCAACGTCTCGCCCCCGTCTCGGCCGAGGTCGCGGCGACCCACGACGGTCCCGCGTGGGAACCGCTGATCGCCGCCCTCACCGAGGCGGAGCTCACCACCGCCATCCTCATCGCCCAGCGCCGCTCCAACCGGGAGATCGCGGCGGAGCTGCACCTGGTGGACGGGACCGTGAACAACCGGGTGTCGAAGATCTACGTGAAGCTCGGCATGAGCGACTCCAGCCGCCGGGAGCGCGCCGCCACCATGGCCCGCATCCTTCCGCTGCTGCTCGCCGATCAGCGACGCCGGTCGTAACCCCCCGACCGGTCCCATTTGACGTCGGCGGTTACTCTTCGTAACCTCTCATTCACCGGTTAGCTATTTCCGAGCCAGCCGTGCCCACGAATGGGAGTACCCACATGGATCGCGAGTTCAGCACCCAGCTTCCCGTCCTGCCCCTCGACGACGCCGTGCTGCTCCCGGGGATGTCCGTGACGTTCCCGGTCCTCGAGCAGGAACAGCTCGCCGCCCTCGAGCGCGCGGTGGACGGCCGCGTGGTGGCGGTGCCCCGGATCGACGGCGCGTTCGCCGCGATCGGGGTCGTCATCGACATCACCGGTCAGATCACCCTTCCGGACGGCACGCAGGGCATCGCCGTCGAGGCCCGCCACCGGGCCGAGCTGGGCCCCGCCGTGGTCGGCGACGGCCTTGTGGTGGGCGTGCGTGAGATCCACGACCCCCTCGAGGTGCCGCTCGAGGCGCACCAGCTGGCGCAGGAGTACCGCGCGGTGGTCGAGGAGGTCGCCGGCCTGCGCGGGGACGCCGGGCGCGTCGCCGCGTTCCTGCGCACCATCACCCAGCCCGGCCGGCTGGCCGACACCATCGGCTACGCGCCGGACGTGAGCCCCGCCGTGAAGGCGGAGATCCTCGCCACCACCGACGTCGTGGAGCGCCTGCGGCGCGCGGTCGCCGCCCAGCGGGACCGCCTGGCCGAGATGGGCCTGCGCAAGAAGATCCGCGAGGACGTCACCGAGGGCCTGGAGCGCGACCAGAAGGAGGCGATCCTGCGCCGCCAGATGGACGCGATCCGCCGCGAGCTGGACGACGACGACCCCTCGTCGTCCGAGGACTGGCGCGCCCGCATCGAGGCGTCCGGGATGCCCGACCACGCCCGCAAGGAGGCCGAGCGCGAGCTGGCCCGCCTGGAGCGGCAGGGCGAGGGCCCCGAGGCCGGGATGATCCGCACCTACCTGGAGTGGATGGTCTCCCTGCCGTGGGACACCCGGTCCGACGACCGGCTGGAGCTGCCCGAGGCGCAGCGGGTCCTCGACGAGGACCACGCCGGCCTGGAGAAGGTGAAGGAGCGCATTCTCGAGTACCTGGCCGTCCGCAAGCTGCGTCGCGAGCGTGAGCTCGACGACTCCGGCAGTGGGGTGATCCTGGCGCTGGTGGGCCCGCCGGGCGTCGGCAAGACGTCCCTGGGCGAGTCGGTCGCGCGGGCGATGGGCCGGGAGTTCGTGCGCATCAGCCTCGGCGGCATCCGCGACGAGGCCGAGATCCGCGGCCACCGGCGCACCTACATCGGCGCGCTGCCGGGCCGCCTGGTGCGCGCCCTGCGCGACGCCGGCACCCGGAACCCGGTGATCCTGCTCGACGAGGTCGACAAGGTCGGCAGCGACTGGCGCGGCGACCCGAGTTCCGCGCTGCTGGAGGTCCTGGACCCGGCGCAGAACCACACGTTCCGCGACCACTACCTGGACGTCGAGCTGGACCTGTCCGAGGTGCTGTTCCTCGCCACGGCCAACGTCGTGGACACGATCCCCGGCCCGCTGCTGGACCGCATGGAGGTCATCACCCTCGACGGCTACACCGAGGAGGAGAAGCTCGCGATCGCCCGCGACTACCTGCTGCCACGGCAGGTGGAGCGCAACGGACTGCGCGAGGACGAGATCACGGTGGACGAGGACGCCCTGCGCCAGATCATCGCCGACTACACCCGCGAGGCGGGCGTGCGCTCCCTGGAGCGCGAGCTCGGCAAGGTGGTGCGCAAGGCGGCGACCCGCGTCGCCGGCGGCGAGGACGGGCCGGTCCACGTCACCGCCGACGACCTGCGGACCGCCCTCGGGCGCCCGCGGTTCCACCACGAGGCGGCGGAGCGCACGGCCGTGCCGGGCGTCGCGACCGGGCTCGCGGTCACCGGCACCGGCGGCGACGTGCTGTTCGTCGAGGCCACCGCGATGCCGGCGGAGGGCGCCGGCGACCGCCTGGTCCTGACCGGCCAGCTCGGCGACGTCATGCGGGAGTCGGGGCGCATCGCCCTCTCGTGGCTGCGCGCGAACACCGACGCGCTGGGCCTGCACCGGGCGGACGTGGGCGGACGTGAGGTCCACCTGCACGTCCCGGCCGGCGCGATCCCGAAGGATGGGCCGTCGGCGGGCATCACCATGGTCACCGCGCTGGCCTCCCTGTTCTCCGGGCGGGCCGTGAAGCCCAGCGTCGGGATGACCGGCGAGGTGACGCTGCAGGGCCGCGTGCTCCCCATCGGCGGGGTCAAGCAGAAGCTGCTGGCCGCGCACCGGGCGGGCCTCACGGACGTGATCATCCCGGAGCGGAACCGCGGGGACCTCGACGACGTGCCCCAGGCCGTCCTCGACGACCTGCGCGTCCACCCGGTGCTCACGGTCGCGGAGGTCCTCGACCTGGCCCTCGAGCCGGCGCCCAGCCACTCGGCGGCCACCGCGGCGTGAGACGCTTCAGCCGTGGAGCACCCCGGTGACATGTACGTCTGCGCGCGCTACCAGCGTGCGGCCGAGCTGGTCGGCCGCCGCTGGAGCGCCGCGGTGATCCGGGTCACCCTCGACGGGCCGGCGCGGTTCACGCACATCCAGGAGCGGGTCGACGGCCTGTCGGCCCGTCTCCTCACCGAGCGGCTCAAGGAGCTCGAGGCCGCGGGCGTGATGGAGCGCTTCCGCCGGCCGGACGGCGCCGTGGAGTACCGCCTCACCTCCAAGGGCCTGGCCCTCGCCCAGGTCGTCACCGCGCTCGAGTCCTGGGTCGCCGGCTGGGAGTGAGCGCCGGCGGACGCCCCCGTCAGGCGCGCGCGGCCGGCGCGCCCCGGCGGCTCGGCCCGCCGAGCGCCTGCACCAGCGCCCCCGCGGTGGACAGCGCACGGGCGGGCGGCGGCGGCGTCCAGCGCCGCAGGATGCCCCCGGGCGGGCCCATCGCGACGATCATGAGACCGGGGATCGTCTCGGCCAGGTCCTCCACCACGTGGGCGGTCTCCAGCAGGTCCGCGTCGTCACCGAGGACCAGTGCCACGGCCTGGGCCCCCAGGTTCGCGACGGGGCGGGTCACGTCCGACGCCGGCGGCACCTCCACGATCACGGGCGTCCAGCCGGCCATCGCCGCCGCGTCCGCGGCCGCCTGGGTGGTCACGCGCCGCGCGTCGACGCCCATCGGCAGCACCGCGATCACCGGGGAATCCGGCGGGGCGTAGATCCGGGGGCGCCGCGCCAGGCCCCACTCCAGCAACGCCAGGGCCCGGTGCTCCTCGGCCGGGCGCGCGGGTTCCGGCCCGCTGGTGCGGGACAGGCGCCGCAGCGCCGGCTGGATCACCTCGTCGTAGGCCGCGGCGTGGCCGCGCTCCTCGAAACACGCCCGGAGCGTGTCGGCCACCGCGCGGGCGTCGCCGTCGAGCGCCGCCCGCAGCAGGCGCTCCCCCTCGGCGGCCAGGCCGGACGAGCCGCGCGTCCCGCGCCGGCCGGGTCCGGGGTCGATGATCGTGTCCAGCTCGGCGCGGCGCAGCAGGTCGGCGGCGGAATCCCCGCGGGTGAGCGCGGCGACGCCCACCGCCACCGCCACCGGCGTGCTGCGGTCGCCCAGCGCGGCCCGCCGGGCGCGCTCGGCCGCGGCCCGCGCACCGCGGGCATCGGCCTCGTGGAGGATCCACACGAACGAATCGGGTCCGCTGCGGCCCAGCGTCTCCTCCGCCCGCACGGACTCGCGCAGGCGGCGCGCCGCGTCGTGCACCACCGATTGCTGGTCGCGCTGGGGCCGGGTGGACGCACGGAGCCGGACGTTGACGATCGCCAGGCTGCGGCCGTGGCGGAAGGCGCGGCGGACCTCGGCGTCCAGCTCGGCGACCAGGGCGGTGCGATCCGGCAGGTCGTCCAGGGGCGACGGCGCGGCCAGGCTCGGCCGCAGCGCCCGCTCCTCCGGTGAGTCCCGGATGAACGCGACGGCGAGGGGCACGCCGTCCCGGACCACCAGGTCCAGCCGCACCTGCACGCTCATTCCCCCTGCCGGCTCCCACCGCGGACGCGTGGTGAGCCCCATGGAACGGCCGCCGTGCCGCAGCAGCGCGTCCACGCTGGCCCGGAGCTCCCCCGCGGCCATCTCGGGGAACAGCCAGTCGAGGGTCCGTCCCTCCGCCTTCGTGTCGCCCAGCAGCTCGGCTGCAGCGGCGTTCAGCGCCAGGACCGTCAGGTCCTCGGCGCCGGTGACCACAACGGCCTCACCGGCGCCGCCGAGCACGGCGACGGCGGCCTGAAGGCTGGTCAGGAACTCCGCGGCGGCCACCGGCGTCGAAGCAGCCGCGAACCGGTCAGCAGCCCCGCGAGACCGCGGGGGAGTGCGCCGTGAAGTGGTGGTCGCCGGCCTCGCAGTGGAAGACCATGTGGCCGTCGGGGGCGGTGGCGACGCAGGGGCAGTTCGGCGCGTGGTGGTCCGGGCACGGGCGGTGCACCCCGGCGAGCAGGCCACCCTCGCGGATGCCCCTGGCTCCCCGCGGGAGTCCCGTCGTGCGCGGCGCCTCGATCAGCGTGCTCATCTGTTGTCCCCTTCAGGTCCCGGTTGCCTCAGGCTGTGGCTCTGGCTTTCGTCGTCGACGAGGCCGTCCCTGCCGATGCCGAGTGTGGTCGCGATCAGCGCGCCGAGTCCGTCCTCCTGACGGCTCTCCACCCGCTGGCGAAGTTCGTTGAGTCCCGCCCTGAGCGTGTCAGGCGAGAGCGGCGATCGTGTGGCCCGCATGACCTTGCCATAGCGGGTCGAGCGCACCTCTTCGTCCACGTTCCACAGTTCTTCGTGGAGCTTTTCGCCAGGACGGATCCCGACGATCTCCACCTGGATGTCGCGGCCCGGCTCGCGGCCGGACAGCTCGATCATGCGGTGCGCCAGGTCCAGGATGCGGACCGGCTCACCCATGTCGAGCACGAAGATGTCGCCGCCCTCGGCGATGCCGGTGGCCTCGATCACCAGCTGCACCGCCTCGGGGATGGTCATGAAGAAGCGGGTCATCTCCGCGTGGGTGACCGTCACCGGGCCGCCCGCGGCGATCTGGCGCCGGAAGATGGGCAGCACCGAACCGGAGCTCCCGAGCACGTTGCCGAACCGCACGGCCGCGAACCGGGTGCCCGACGAGGCCGCCCGGGCCTCGATGATCCGCTCGCCGAGCGCCTTGGTGGCCCCCATGACCGTCTTGGGCTCCACGGCCTTGTCGGTCGAGATGAGGCAGAAGCGCTCCACGCCGTGCCGCTCCGACAGATCCGCCATGAGCTCGGTGGCCAGCGCGTTGTTGGCGACGGCCTGGAGCGGGTTGAGCTCCATCATCGGCACGTGCTTGTACGCCGCCGCATGGAAGACGATCTGGGGCCGGTGGTCCTGGAAGACCTTGGTCATCGACGCCTCGTCCTTGCAGTCGGCGATGACCGGCACGAGCCCCGACCAGCCGCGCTCGCGCAGCTCCATGTCGATCTCGAACAGGTTGTTCTCGGCGTGGTCCACCATCACCAGGCGCCGGGCCCCGAGGGCCGCGACCTGCCGGCACAGCTCGCTGCCGATCGACCCGCCGGCGCCGGTCACCATCACCGTGCGGCCGTTGAGGTAGCGGGCGACCTTCGCCAGGTCGATCTCCACGGGCGCGCGGCCCAGCACGTCCTCCACGCGCACCTCGCGCAGTCGCCGGACGGTGACGTCGCCGGTGATGAGCTCCGGCAGGCTCGGCAGGGTGGTGCAGCGCACGCCGGCGCGGCGGCAGGCCTCGGCGATGTCGCGGCGCACGCCGCCGGGCGCGGAGGGCATCGCGATGATCACCTCGTCCACCTGGTGCTCGCGCAGGATGCGGGGCAGGTCGGCGCACGTGCCGCGCGTCTTGACGCCCATCACGCGCATGCCGCGCTTGCGCGGGTCGTCGTCGATGAGCCCCACGGGGCTGTAGCCGAGGGAGCGGTTGCGCCGCATCTCGCGGATGAGGATGTTCCCGGCGTCGCCGGCGCCCACGATGAGGGCCCGCTTGCCGCTGGCCACCAGCGCGCCGCGACCGGGTCGCTCGATGACGCTGCGCACCAGGAAGCGCGCGCCACCCACCAGCACGATGGTGAGCAGCAGATCGGCGACCAGCACGCCGCGCGGCACCGGTGCCACCCCGTCGGGGCGCCACAGGGTGAGCAGCGCGGTCACGGCCAGGCTGCCGAGGGCCGAGGCCATCACGATGGCCTGCAGGTCCCGCAGCGAGGTGAACCGCCACCACTTGGTGTAGAAGCGGAAGCCCACGAAGACCAGGATCTTCAGGCAGATGACGACCAGGATCGTCTCGTCCATCACCCGGTCGAACTTGCGGGTGACCTCCCAGTCGAACCGCAGCTGGAAGGCCAGCCAGTAGGCCAGCGCGACCAGGCCCAGGTCGACCGCGGCCTGCCCGAGCCGGTGCGCCATGGCACGGGCCGTCCACATGGTGACGGTGGCGCGTTCGGACGGGCTCACGCGGGCACCTCCGCGGCGGCGAGGATGAGGTCGATGAGCGCCTCCGGGTCGCGCAGCGGCGGCCGCGCCTCACGGGTGCGGGGGGTGATCGCCACGTCCTCCGGGCGCTCCAGGCGGCGCAGCCGGCCGTCCTCGATGAGGGCACGGTCCACGGCGCCGAGGCGCCCGGCGAAGGGGCTGTAGGCGGGCACGCCCAGCGCGGCGGCCTCACGGTTCATGGTGCCGCCCGCGCTCACCACCAGGTCGGCCAGGGCGATGAGGCTGGGACCGTCCACGGGCGCGTCCGGCACGATCGCGGGCCGTCCGGCCAGCTGCTCCCGCTGGGCGGCGGTGCGCGGCAGCACGACGGTCTGCACCCCGGGCTCCTCCAGCAGCCGGTCCAGCGTCGCCGCGAACACGTCGGATGACAGGCCGCGGTGGTAGAGCGTCACCTCGGGCGGCGGGCGCAGCACGGCGGTCACGCGGCCCGGTTCGAGCCCCAGCTCCGCGAGCACGGCGTCGTCGGTGCGGTGGTCCGCGAGGTAGTACTCCTCCTTGAGGCCCGGGTACCGAACCAGCTTGGGGGACCGGATCCCGTAGCGCCACAGCGCCTGCTCGGGGATGGCGCCGGGCACCAGCACGCGGGTGGCGAGACGCCCGTTCCAGTGGTGCATGGCCGCGGCGAACTCGTAATCGAACATGGTGACCTGCGGGATGCGGGCCGCCCGCGCCGCGAGCGGCTGGTCGGTGCTGCCGTGCGCGACGGCCAGGTCGAATCCGCCCCGGCGGGCGAACCGGACCAGCTGCGCGCTGCGGGAGCCCATGGCCCGGGCCTTGCCGAGCCGCCCGGCGCCGCCGTGCGCGCCGAACACGCGGTGGTCGATGCCGTAGCGATCCAGCAGCCCCAGCGTCTGGGCGAAGTCGCGGGCCGTGACGGTCACCGAGTGGCCGCGGGCGCGCATCCGCTCGATCAGCGGCCGGAAGATCACCACGTGCGGGGAGTTGGTGAGGTCGATCCAGATCGACATCGGCCGGCCCGCGGGTGGTCCCGCGGGCTCGGCCGTGATCGGGAGGGAGCTCACGCTCACCCGGCGACCACCCGGTTGACGCTCCGCACCGCGTCCACGACCTCGGCGACCTGCTCCTCGGTGAGGTGCGGGTGCATGGGCAGGGCGAGTGCCGTGTCGGCGCAGGTCTCGGCGACCGGCAGGTCGCCGGGCTTGTATCCGAGGTGCGCGAACACCGGCTGCAGGTGCATGGGGATCCCGTAGTACACGGCCGCCGCGATCCCGCGGGCCTTCAGGGCGGCCATCACGGCCTCCCGGTCGGGGTGGCGGGCCATGTACAGGTGGTAGATGTGGTGCGCGCCGGGGCGCTCGGCGGGCAGCGTCATGAGCTCGCCCAGGCCGGCGGCCTCGTAGGCCCCGTCCACGTGGCGCAGGAAGATCCGGATGACGGCGGCCTGCAGCTCGTCGAGCCGCGAGTTGTAGCCGACCTCCTCGAACACGACCTTGTCACGCGACCCATGGAAGCGCAGGCGCCGGACGCGGTCGGCGAGCTCCTCGGTGCGGCACACCACCATCCCGCCGTCACCGATGCCCGGCAGGTTCTTGGTGGGGAAGAAGCTGATCGTCGCAAGATCACCGAGGGCGCCCACCGGGCGCCCGCCGTCGGCGGCGCCGAAGGCCTGGGCGGAGTCCTCGATCACCGGCAGCCCGTGCGCCTCGGCGACCGCGCGCAGCGGGGTCATGTCGGCGGGGTGCCCGAAGATGTGGACCGGCAGGATGGCCTTGGTCCGGGGGGTGATGGCGGCCTCGACCAGCGACGGGTCGATGCAGTGGTCATCCTCGCGGATGTCCACGAACACGGGCACCGCACCCAGCCGGGCGATCGCCTCGGCCGTGGCGTAGAACGTGTACGGGGTGGTGATGACCTCGTCACCGGGCCCCACGTCCAGGGCGTTGAGCGCGATGACCAGCGCGTCGGTGCCGTTTGCGACGCCCACGCAGGGACGTCCCTCCATGCGGGCGGAGACCTCGGCCTCCAGGGTGCTCACCTCGGGACCGAGGATGAAACGGCCCGAATCGAGCACGCCTGCGATGGCGCGGTCGATTTCAGCCCGCAGCGGCCCGTACTGGGCCCCGATGTCCATCAGCGGAACGCTCAGCTGCGATCTCCATGCGGCGGCGGCGGCGCCCGAGACGGACGGCGGCCGGGGGATGGGTCGATTCCCGTCCGACTCGGGGACGGGCGGAGGGCAGTCTAGCCGGTCGGGAGGTCGGCTGACGCGGGCCGGGTCCCGGTGGTGGCGCCGGACCCCGGGATCCCCGTGGCCATCGGGATCGTGATGGTGATCGTGGTGCCGAAGCCCTCCCGTGAGGCGGCCGTGGCACGCCCCCCGGCCCACTCGCTGATGTGCTTGACGATCGACAGTCCGAGGCCCGTCCCGCCCAGGCGCTTGGAGCGGGAGGCGTCCGCGCGGTAGAAGCGCTCGAAGATGTGCGGCACGTGCCGTTCCGCGATGCCCGGGCCGTTGTCCGCCACGATGAGCACGGCGGATTCCCCCGCCGCGTCGATCCGGGCCTCCACCACCACGTGGGTGTTCGCCCCGCCGTACTTGATGGCGTTCTCCAGCAGGTTCTGCACCACCGTGCGGGCCATCGCCTCGGTGAGGGGCACCATCAGGCGGCCGGCGGCGAGCACCTCCACGGTGGCCCCCGCCTCGGCCGCGATCCCGGAGAGCGCGTCCACGGACGTCCGCACGGCCTCGCACAGGTCCGCGCGTTCGGCGTCCGCCCCCGCCGGGGCCGCCTCCAGCTCGGACAGGAACAGGATGTCGGTGATGAGCGCCTCAAGGCGCTGCGTCTCGGCCACCGCCTTGCCGGCGAACCGCGCGCGCAGCTCGGGGTCCATGCCGTCGTCGGCCAGCGCCTCCAGCAGCCCGCGCAGCCCCGTGATGGGGGTCCGCAGCTCGTGCGACACGTTGGCGACGAACTGGGAGCGCAGCTCCTGGTAGGCGATCGCCTCGGTGAGGTCGGTCATGAACACCAGGCACTCGCGCCCGCCACCGGTGTCCACCGGCTCGGCGACGACCCGGTACGTCCGCCGGTCGTCGGTGAACAGGCGCAGCTCGGCTTCGGAGGGCACGCCCGTCTCGAGCGCCGTCGTGACCTGCTCGCTCAGCCGGTGCTCGCCGAAGCACTCCAGCAGCAGCCGCCCGGCCTGCAGGAAGGGGAACCGCTCGCGCGCGCGGGCGCTGGCGGCGAGCAACCGGGTGCCGTCGTCCACCCGCACGGCCGCGAGCGGGAGCCGCTCGAACGCGTCATCGGTCGCCGGAGGCCGCTCGAGCGACGGCGGGCGGGCCGCCTGAGGGGCCTGCGCGGCGCGCCGTGCGCGGCCCAGGGCCACGCCGAGGCCAATCGCCAGGATCGCCGTGAGCGCGAGCAGGATCAGCAGGAGGACGACCACGGCCGGAGTATGACCCCCTGGCGGACCGCGCACGCTTCCTCACGATGTCCTGACACCGCGCACATTGCGCGGTACCGGCGCGGCTGCTGATCTGACGCTGATGCGCGGAGCCCACATCCCCCTCGCGATCGCCGGCCTGGCGATCGCCGCCCCCGTGGCCGCCGCGGCGCCGGCGGCCGTCGAGCCGCTGCTGCCGCCCGAGCCCGCGGTGCAGCAGGTGGCGCCCGGCATCGGCTACCAGCGGATCGTGGATCCCGGTCCACAGGTGATCCATGTGATCCGCGCCCAGCCCAGCGGCCTGGTGACGCTCTCGCCGGTGCTGGCGGGTGGCGCGGCCAGCCGCAGGGGGGGCCTCGCCGAGGCGCTCGCCGCCCGGTCGGCCGCCGGCGGCGTCGTCGGCGTGAACGGTGACTTCTTCAACACCTCCGCCTCCTACCCCAGCGGGATCACCGTGACGGGCCCGGAGGGGCTGGTGAGCGAGCCCGAGCCGTCGCGCTCCGCGCTGCTGGTGGGCCAGGACGGGGCCCTCGCCGCGGCACGCCTCACGCTGGTCGGGCGCTGGCAGACCGTGGACGCCGCCGGAACCGCGCTGGGGCTGTCACGCACCTTCTCGGGGATCAACCGCCCCGCCGAGCGCACCAGCGAGACGCTGCTCTACACGCCGGCGTACGGGTCGGCGACGCCGGCCGGGAACGCACGATCCGAGGCGGTGATCACCGTCGACGGCGGGGCGCCGCTGGTGCCCAACACCCCGGTCACCGGCACCGTCGCCCGCGTGCGCACCTCGGGGGGCACCCCGCTGGCGGTGGGGACGATGGTGATCACCGGCACCGGCGGGAACGCCGCCAACGTCACGCGCGACCTGGTGCCCGGCGCCCGCGTGCGGATCGATCCGGGTGTCGCCGGATTCCCCGCGACCGCCCTCGCGGTGGGCGGCGGGCCGCTGCTGGTGGACGGTGGGGCCGCGGTCCCCAGCGCCGGCGAGGGGTTCAGCACCTCCCAGCTGGGGCAGCGCACCGCCAGAACCGCCATCGGGCAGGCGGCGGACGGCTCCTACCTGTTCGTCGCGGCCGACGGGTCCGCACAGGGCAGCCGCGGCATCACGGTTCCCGAGCAGGCCCGGCTGATGGCGCGCCTGGGCGCGCGACTCGCCGTGGCGATGGACGCCGGCGGGAGCGCGCAGCTGGTGGTGGACGGCACGCAGGCCGTGCGGTGGTCCTCCCCGCGCAGCATCACGACGGCCGTCGTGATGCGGTACGACGGGGTGCGGGTGGCGCCCGTGATCCCGCGGATCAGCCCCAACGGCGACGGGATCGACGACCGTGGCGCGGCGCGGGTGACCGCCCCCCGCCCGGGGCGGCTGGTGGTCGCCCTCGCGCGGCGCGGCGGCGGCGACACACGGGAGCTGTTCTCGCAGGCCGTGGAGGCCGGTGACGTGGTCGTCCCGCTCGACCCGGTGGCGTTGCCGCTGCCCGACGGCGCCTGGGAGATCACCGCGACCCTCACCCCGGAGGGCATGCCGGCGACGACGGCCTCACGGGGGTTCCTCGTGGACCGCACCCTGGCGGCCCTGAGGGTGCGTCCCGCCCGCGAGCGCGTCGGGAAGCGCTCCCGCCCGACCGTGCGGATCGCGTTCCGGCTGCTGCGCCCCGCGCGCGTCACCGTGCGGGTGCTCGACGACGAGGGACGCCTCAAGCGGACGCTCCGGGCCGGGCGCCCGTACGGCAGCGGCACCACGCTGGTGGTGTGGGACCGGCGGGTGGCACGGAAGCTCGCCGTGGGCGAGCACCGGATCGAGGTGGAGGCGCGCACGAGCTTCGGGCGCCCCGGCCTGGCCACCGAGGTCCGGCTCGCGCCGGTGCGGCCGCCGAAGCGGCGGGCCGGCACCGGCGGCTGACCGGGGCTACTCCTCGGCGAGCGAGGCGATCTCCGCCTTGACGGCGCGCATCTCCTCGATCAGGCGGTCCACCTCGTCATCGAGGCCGGATTCACCCTCGCGCTGACGGTAGACGGTCTCGCCCACCTCCTCGGCGAGCCCGGCGAGCTTGCGCTTGAGCTGGAAGGCCTGCCCCGCGTCCTTGGCCTCGTCGAGGCCCTTCTGCGCGGCCTCGGCGGCGGCCTTCGCGGCCTCCTTCGCCTTGTCCATGAGTCCCATTGCGCTCCCTTCGGAGGGGTTGGCGGTCGGCTCTCCCCGAGCCTACGCCTCCTCCTCCCGCCACACCCAGGTGCCCAGGACCACGGCGACCAGCGCGAACAGGGTCCCGAGGAACAGGCCGAACTTCCGGCCGCCGCCGCCCTCGAACATCAGGGCCAGCGTCACGATGAACGGCACCGAGATGCAGTAGGCGCCGAGCGCGAGCGAGCTCACCGGGATCGGCAGCTCGTAGTCGAACGCCGCCGCGGCGAAGGCGCCGGCGGCGACCAGGGTCATGATCAGGAAGATCCAGGACGAGGGCAGGATGTCCATGCCGCTGATGCTGAAGTCGCCCGCCCCGAACCACGGGAAGAACAGCAGGGAGATGGCGAACAGCACGCTCGCCCCCGCTGCGCCCAGCATCTTCTGCTGCGGCGTGATGCTCGATGGATCCACGTTCAACTCTCCTTGGGGGCTTCACGGGCCACTGGCCCGCATGCTCACGTGGGATGTATCGGCGCGTCGTCCCCTGGGATGACGCTCGGGAACGGCCCCGCGATGGTACGCCGCCCGGTGGTCGGCAAAGCCACGGCTTTGCCGACCACCGGGCTTTGCGAGGTCCGGTGTTGGAGTGATCCGGGCTTGGAGAGGTGCAGCAGTTGATCTCGGCGCCCGGAGGGCGCCGTTTGCTTTTCACTTGTGGTCGTTCTCGTTGCTTCTTATGGCCGCCCAGCCTCGCGCGAGGTTTGGCGCTGAGAGGCGTTCGGCGACGTTGGCCCCAGGAACCACGCCTTTCGGCTGCCTGCAACCAACCAGCTCGGCTCATCCATGAGCCGACTGCATTTAGCAGTCGTCCACCGGATTGGGTGCTCTGCGGCCGTCTGGGATCAGCGTCCTCGAGGGCACTGATTGTCGAATGGACTATTGAACGGCGGGTGGTCGGGGTTCGGGCGTGGAGTGATCCGGTGCTTCCCATTGCCGCCCGGCCTCGCGCAAGGTTTGGCGCTGATTGGCGTTCGGCGACGTTGGCCCCAGGAACCACGGCTTGCGCCTGCCTGCAACCGACTCGCTCGGCTCATCCATGAGCCGATTGGACTTCCGGCAGTCGTCCACCGGATTGGGGGCGCTGCGGCCGTCTGGGGTCAGCGTCCTCACGGGTACTGATAGTCGAATTGCCGTGAGCTACCCGGAGAGCGCGCCAGGGGTGGAAACCGCGCCGTTCCGGCGCGGACAACTCATGGCTGCGGTGCACCACTGATCGGGATGGCACGGCAGCCCTTGTGGACGGCGAGGAATGAATGAGGGCGACCCAAGGATGGGGAGCTGTGCTCAATGGCAGCGCAGCCGCAAGGCGTTGTTCCTGGGGCCAACGCCCTCAGACGCGCCATGGGCAGCGCTTGCGCGAGTCGACCAGGCCATAAGAAGCCCGATCACGACCACAAATGAAAAGCAAACGGCGCCCCTGCGGGGCGCCGAAACAGCCACTTCAGCGGCGTGCCCGGACCACTCCCCGCCTACTGGACGGCTTCGGCCCTCCGGGTGGAGGCGTCCGACGGCTCAGGGTCGCGGTCGTAGCAGGGGGCCTGCCGGAACGGGGTCACCGGGTCGCCCACCAGGGGCATCCGGCCGAGCCGGGCGGCCGCGCCACGGCGCAGGCGGCCGGCCGCCGGGGACGCCGCGAAACCGACCAGGCCGCCCAGGAGGAGCAGCAGGCCGCGGAGCTGGCGTCCCGGTCCGGTGGTCATGACGTCACTTGAGCAGCGACAGGAACTCGTCGACCGGGATCGCCGTGAGCGTCTGGAAGTGGGCGGTTCCGCGCGCGGCGAGTTCCATGGACACCCGGGCGATGACCTTCTCGTCCGGCGCCTCGACGATGTTCACGAAATCGTACGGGCCGAGCACCGCCCACTGCTGGACGACCTTCGCACCCATCTGCTCGATCTCGGTGTTGACCTCCTTCAGGCGGGTCGGGTTCGCCTTGAGCGTTCCGACCCCGTGGGGGCTGAGCGTGCTGAGCAGGATGTAGGTCGGCAACAAGCCCTCCTCGGTATGCCGTTCGGCCGTCCGTTCGACGCGGCGAGCCTAGCACCGCACCGGGGGGCCCATGGGCGTGACGCGTCGGGTCCTGACCCCCTCCTGCGGCTACCATCCGGGGGCAGATGAGCACCCTCCCCCCACCCCCGCTCGGACCGGTGTCGCACGTGGGGCCGCCGCCGGCCTCGGGACGCGCGATCACCGCGATGGTGCTGGGCATCATCGGCCTGGTGAGCGGATTCGCCGTGGTGACGCTGCTGTGCGCGGTCGCCGCGAACGTGCTGGGCTCGATCGCCCTGCACGAGATCGACGAATCCGGGGGTCGCCTGGGCGGTCGCGGGCAGGCCATCGCCGGCATCGCGTGCGCCAGCGCCGCGCTGGTGGTGTGGATCGCGGTGATCGCCGTCCTGGCCGCCACGGGGAACCTGGAGTGAGCGTCCGCGCGCCCGCACCCGCCGGCCGTCCCGTGTTGCCGTCGCTGGTCGCGCTCGCCGGCGCCCTGGCGGTGTGCGTCACCGTGTTCCTGCCGTGGTACGAGCCGGTGCTCGCCGAGCCGCTGGCGCCGGACGCCGTGTCGGGATGGGACGCCACCGTGGCGGCCCGCATCGCCGTGGCCGGCGCCGTCCTCTGCGGCCTCTGCGCGCTGGCGGTGGCCCTCGACGCCCGGGACGCGCTGGCCCTGGACGCCGGCGGGATCTCGCTGCTGTCGATCATGGCGGTCGGGGGCGCGGGCGTCGCCGCCGCCGCGATCACGTACCGCACCCTCCGGCTGCCGGAGCCGTCGGCCGTCCTCTCGCGTGAGATCGGGCTCTACCTGGCGCTGCTGTCGGCGCTCGCCGCGCTCGGGGCGTGCCTGATCCAGCTGGTGGTCTCGTCCACCGGCACCCCGGCCGTGCCGCGCAGGTCCGCATCCCGTCCACGGGGGTGATCGGCGGCCATGCGGCCGCCGATACAGAGGGTGCCATGCCGAACCGGAACCTCCCGTTCACCCGCTTCCGCACCTACGAGGGCCGCACCCCGGTCCCCCGTGTGGAGCGCGCGCACCTGGAGGGCGATCACGGCCCGGACCTGCCGCCCACGCCCGCCGAGGGCCGCATCGTGCGCATCCGCCGCCTGGCCCGTGGCGAGGCCGATGCCGAGACGGCCCGCTGGGCCGCGGCGGGCGCCCGGCACCTGGAGGGCCCCGCAGGCTGGACCGTCCTGGAGCGGACGCGGCCGGACGCCGTGACCGGGCTGCCGCGCCGCCAGCGGCTCGCCGTGGGACCCGGCCCCCAGCCGGCGGCGCTGAACCTGTCGGTGCTCGAGCCGCCCACCCGCGAGGACGAGGGGCTGTGGGCGCGGGCGCTGGGGCGGCTCGCGGCCGAACGCCCCGTCGGCGAGGACCTGCACGACGGCGGCGGCGAGGCCCACGACTGGGCCGCCTGACCGCCCGAGCGCTACCGTTCCGGGTGTGAGCGACGCACCCGCACTGCGCGTCTGGGCCGCCTCCAGCGGATGGGAGGGCCCGTTCCAGCACGAGGAGGTCATCGTGCTGGCGGAGGACCTCGACGCCGCACGACGAGCCGCCGAGGCCGCCTTCGGCGAGGTCGTGCAGCCGGTGTGCCGGGCCAAGATGCGGATCGCCGATCTGGGACCGGTCCGCCCCGGGGCGGTCGCCCGCCCCCGCCGCAACGGCGAATCGTTCACCGCCGCGGGGTCCGTGGTGGACCGTCGCTGCGACGACCCGGCCTAGGGGGGTTGGGTCCAGGGCGCGAGACGCCGATCCCTCCTCTGATGCCCCGGTGAGCGGGGCGCCCTGAAGGAGAGGACCGCATGGACGCTTCCCACCGCGCACCCCGCCTGGCGTTGCTCGCCGGGCTGACGGCCCTGGCGATCCCGGCCGCGGCGGCGGCCGCGCCCGTGACCGGCACCGTCCCCGGCGCAACGGGGGGCGCGGTGCTCGCAATCGCCCCCAGCGGTGACGCGGCGCGCGCCGCGATCGGCCCCGGCGGGGCCTTCTCGCTGGCCCTCACCAAGAAGTTCAAGGGCGCCAGCCTGCACGTGGTGGACGCGGACGGCGGATACGCCGGCCCGGTCGTGCTGCGTGCCAAGCGCGGCAAGGCGTACACCAACCTGGCCGTCACGCGCGGGCGGCTCGGGGTGCTCGCCGCGAAGGGCGGCTGGTTCGCGGCCCGCGGCGTGAAGCCCAGGCTCACCCTGGGCACGTACGTGCTGGCCACGCCGGCGGGGCGGCCGCTCGGCGCCGGCCGGCTCGGGCTGGTGGCCGTGAAGAAGGCCCGGAAGGCGGGCATCGCCCAGACCGGCGAGGGCGGCGGCGACCGCAACGGGAACGGCGGGGGCCGCGACGGGAACGGCGAGAACCGGGGCGGCGACACCGACCGCGACGGGCTGCCGAACAGCCTCGACGCCGACGACAACGGCAACGGCGTGCTCGACGCCAACGACCCCACCGCGGGCAACGAGACCAGCTCCGGTCTGTTCACCACGCTCCGCACCGGGCTGGCGAACTCCGTGAACGCCAACGCCGCCGGCGCCACGCGCGCGCAGATCGACGCGCTGGTGTCGGGAGACGGGACCTTCGGCCTGGCCTTCTACGTCGACCCCGCCCAGTTCCGCGGCAGCACGATCACCAGCGGCCACGTGGAGTGCGGGGCGCTGGCGTACTGCGGCATCCCCGACGGCACGGCCGTGATCAGCGGCATGGCGGAATCCTCCGCCGACCTGCCGCGCGGCGAGCGCTGGGTCACGTACTCGCCCGACGGCAGCGGGTACCCGAACCTGGAGCGGATCACCGGCTGGGACGGCCGGACGTCGTTCGCGATGGGCGTCCAGCCCCGCGTCGGCACCGACCGCATCCGCCCGGGCGACCTCATGGACGTCGTCTTCAAGAGCTCCACCGGCACCATCCGCCGTCCCACCACCCTGGCGCCGTACTTTGTGACGGTCCCGGCCGTCAGCGCATGGAGCAGCGGCGCGGCCGCCGGCACCGTCACGTACCCGGTGGCGCCGGGCGCCCCCGGCACCTCGCAGGGATCCCCGATCGTGCTCGGCGGCGGCTCGCTGTCGCTCACGTTCTGGCGCCCGCAGCGGCTGTCGGTGCCCGGGGCCGAGACCGGCGACTTCCGGGACCTCGGCCACCTGAACTACGGCGTCGTGGTCGCGACCACGACGCGCGAGTACGGCTGCCGCGGCCACTACTCGGACCTGAGCCCGTCCCTGACCAAGCGCAGCGGCGACCCGTCGGATCCGGCGCTCAGCATGTTCGCCCTCAAGGACGCGGCGGCCGACGCCCCGGCCGACCCGGCGAACACGCTGTCGTTCACCGTCGACCTGGCGGGCTGCCTGGCCGCGAACGGCCAGCCGTCCACGGGCGTCACGGTCGACGTGCAGCTCACCGCGGCGGGCGAGGATCGCCCGGGCGGCAACGACCGCGGCACGCAGACGATTTCGGTGCGCCTGCCCTAGGAACCGCGCCGGAGGGGGCCCCGGTCCAGGGGCCCCCGCCCGCACCGGTCAGACCGCTGCGGGCTCCAGCGTGCGGAACACCAGGGCGTCGCCCTCGGTGTCGACCTCCACGCGGTCCCCATCGCTGAAGTGCCCCTCCAGGAGCCGTATGGCCAGCGGGTCCTGCACCCGCTTCTGGATGACCCGCTTGAGCGGACGCGCCCCGTAGGCCGGGTCGAAGCCCTCCTCGGCAAGCCGCTCGCGGGCCGCGGCGGTGAGCGTGAGCGTGACCCCGCGGTCCGCGACGCGCTTCACCACGTCGGCCAGCTGCAGGCCCACGATGCGGTCCAGGTCGGCCCGGCCCAGCCGGTCGAACACCACGATCTCGTCCACGCGGTTCAGGAACTCCGGGCGGAACGCCTCCCGCAGCGACCCCAGCACCCGCTCCTTGGCGAGCGACGACTCGATGCCGTCCGTCAGGAAGTGGCTGCCGACGTTGCTGGTCATGATCACCACGGCGTTCTTGAAGTCCACCACACGGCCCTGGCCGTCGGTGAGGCGGCCGTCGTCCAGCAGCTGCAGCAGCACGTTGAAGACGTCCGGGTGGGCCTTCTCGATCTCGTCCAGCAGCAGCACCGCGTACGGACGGCGCCGCACGGCCTCGGTGAGCTGGCCGCCCTCCTCGAACCCCCCGATGAGCCGCGACACGGCGTGCTTCTCCATGTACTCGGACATGTCGATGCGCACCATGGCCCGCTCGTCGTCGAACATGAACTCCGCCAGCGCCTTCGCCAGCTCGGTCTTCCCCACGCCGGTGGGGCCCAGGAAGATGAACGAGCCGATCGGCCGGTGCGGGTCGCTGAGCCCCGCGCGGGCACGCCGCAGCGCGTTCGCGACGGCCTCGACGGCCTCCTCCTGGCCGATGACCCGCTCGTGCAGCCGCTCCTCCATGTGGACGAGCTTCTGCACCTCGCCCTCCATGAGCCGGCTCACCGGGACGCCGGTCCAGGTGGACACCACCTCGGCGATGTCCTCCTCGTCGACCTCCTCCTTGAGCATGCGCCGGCTCTCCTGCTGGCGCGCCAGGTCGTCGTTGGCGTTCACGAGCGCGCGCTCCAGCTCGGGCAGCGTCCCGAACTTCAGGCGCGCCGCGCCCTCCAGGTCGGCCTGCCGCTCGGCACGCTCCAGCTCGTTCCGGGCCTGCTCGATCTCCTCCTTGAGCTCCCGGATGCGCGTGATGCCGCCCTTCTCCTGCTCCCAGTGGGCGCGCATCGCGTCGGCCTCCTCCCGGAGGTCGGCCAGCTCCTCACCGATCACCTCGCGGCGGGCGGCCGAACCGGGGTCGGTCTCCTTCGCCAGGGCCTGCTCCTCGATCTCCAGCTGGATGATGCGCCGCTGCACGGCGTCCAGCTCGCTGGGCACCGAGTCGATCTCGATGCGCAGGCGGGAGGCCGCCTCGTCCATGAGGTCGATCGCCTTGTCGGGCAGGAAGCGTCCGGTGATGTAGCGGTCCGACAACCGGGCCGCGGCCACCAGGGCCGCGTCCTGGATGCGCACGCCGTGGTGCACCTCGTACCGCTCCTTGAGCCCGCGCAGGATGCCGATGGCGGCCTCCACCGACGGCTCGCCCACCAGCACTGGCTGGAAGCGCCGCTCCAGCGCGGCGTCCTTCTCGATGTGCAGGCGGTACTCGTCCAGGGTGGTGGCGCCCACGGCGCGCAGCTCCCCGCGGGCGAGCATGGGCTTGAGCAGGTTCGCGGCGTCCACCGCGCCCTCCGCCGCCCCGGCGCCGACGATCGTGTGGAGCTCGTCGATGAACAGGATCACCTCGCCCTCGGCCTGGGTGATCTCCCCCAGGACCGCCTTGAGCCGGTCCTCGAACTCGCCGCGGTACTTCGCACCGGCGATGAGGGCGCCCACGTCGAGGGCCACAACGCGCTTGTCGCGCAGCGACTCGGGGATGTCCCCGCTCACGATGCGCTGCGCGAGGCCCTCCACGATCGCCGTCTTGCCCACGCCGGGCTCACCGATGAGCACCGGGTTGTTCTTGGTGCGGCGGGACAGCACCTGGATGACGCGGCGCACCTCCTCGTCCCGGCCGATGACGGGGTCCAGCTTGCCGGCGCGCGCGGCCTCGGTGAGGTCGCGGCCGTACTGCTCCAGCGCCTGGTACTTGCCCTCGGGGTTGGGGTCGGTGACGCGCGCGGCGCCACGCACCTGCTGCAGGGCGGCCAGCAGCCGCTCCTGGGTGAGGCCGCCCTGCACCAGGGCGTCACGCGCCGGCGACGGCTCGTTGAGCAGGGCGATGACCAGGTGCTCGGTGGACAGGTACTCGTCGCCCATCCGCTCGGCCTCGTCACCCGCCCGGCGCAGCACGCGCCGGAAGGCCGGTGACAGCTGCTCGTTGCCCTCGGCGCCGCGCACCTGCGGGCGCTTGGCGACCTCCCGCTCGACAGCGGCCCCGATGGCGTCGATGCCGGCGCCGGCCTTCTCCAGCAGCGGTCCGACGATGCCCTCACGCTGAGCGAGCAACGCGAGCAGCAGGTGCTCCGGCTCGACCAGCTGGTTGTTGCGGTCCTGCGCCTGCCGGACGGCCCCCGCGAGGGCCTCCTGGGCGCGCTCGGTGGGTTTGTCGACAGCCATGGTGCGTCCCCCTCTAGCGTCCCCTGATGACGGGTCGGACCACCGGTGCGAGCGCCGTCTCGGTGCGAACGATGCACACGAGTTCGGCCCGCGTGGACCGCCGCATCTCATGAATCTCGTCCCGGCGCGCATCCCGCTCGCGCGCCAACTCGTCCTGGAGGGCCCGCACCCTCCGCTCCGCGCGTTCGCACCTCGCCTCCAGCTCGAGCACCCGCTCGATGCCGGCGAGGTTCAGCCCGGCCTCCGACAGCTCCTGGATGCGGCGCAGCAGCGCGACGTCCGCATCGGTGTACATGCGCGTGCGCCCCGCGGTGCGCGTGGGCGTGATGAGCCCGCGCCGCTCGTAGACGCGCAGCGTCTGTGGGTGCATCCCCGCGAGCTCCGCGGCGATGCCGATGAGGTACATGCCGGTCGCGCGGATGGAAGCGCTCATCCGAACAGCCGCTCCCGCGGGTTGGACCGGTTGAGCCGCGCGAACTTCTCGAGCGCCTCGCGCTCGCCGGCGGTGAGGTTGTCCGGCACCTGCACCCGGATCTTGGCGATGAGGTCGCCGCGACCGGAACCCTTGAGCTTGGAGGCGCCCTGGCCGGGCACCCGCAGGGTCCTGCCGTCCTGCGAGCCCGCGGGCACCGTGAGCTTGACGCGGCCATCGACCGAGGGGATCTCCACCTGGGCGCCCAGGGCCGCCTCGGCGAACGTGACGGGCACCTCGATCACCAGGTCGTCGTTCTGCCGCGAGAACACCCGGCTGGGGGTCACGCGCGTCACCACGAACAGGTCGCCGGCCTTCGCCCCGCGGGCGCCGGCCTGCCCCTTGCCCGCCATGCGGATCTTGGTGCCGTCCTTCACCCCCGCGGGGATCTTGACGGTGTACTTGCGCCGCGCCGCGGTGCTCCCGGCCCCCTTGCAGGTGGGGCATGGGTCGTCGATCACCGTGCCGTTGCCCTGACAGCGCGGGCACGGCTGCCCGAGGGAGAAGCCCCCGAGGTCCTTGCCCACCACGCCGCGGCCCCGGCACTCCGGGCACAGCCGCGGGCTGCTGCCGGACTTCGCCCCCGACCCGTTGCAGGTGACGCAGGTGTCGCGGGTGTCCACGGTGACCGGCACCTGCGCGCCGCGCATGGCCTGGTCGAAGTTCAGCGTGACCTCCACCTCCAGGTCGCCGCCGCGTCGCGCGGTGGAGCGCGGGTCGGCGCCGCGGGCGGCGCCGCCGCCCCCGCCCCGGAAGATGGTGTTGAAGATGTCCGCGAAGTCCCCGAAGCCGCCGCCGGCGCCGCCGTTGCCGCCACCCATGCCGGCGCCGCCGAACCGCCGGCTGGCGTCGTAGCCACGGCGCTTCTCGGCGTCCGACAGCACGTCGTAGGCGTGGGAGATCTCCTTGAAGCGCTCCTCCGCCTTGGCGTCACCCTGGTTGGTGTCCGGGTGGTACTGCCGGGCGAGCTTGCGGTACGCCTTCTTGATGTCGTCTGCGCTCGCGTCCTCCGAGACGCCGAGCACGCCGTACAGGTCGGTCACGTGTACCTCGTCATAAGGCCGGCCGGGGGCGCCGCGGCCACGACGACCTTCGCCGCCCTGACCAGGTCGTCACCGGCCCGGTAGCCCTTCTCGACCACCTCGATCACCGTGCCCTCGGGGTGGTCGGCCGACGGCACGGAGGCGATCGCCTCGTGCTGGGTCGGGTCGAACGGCGCGCCCACGGCGTCCAGCTCGGTGAGGCCGTGCGACCCGAGCACCGAGGCGAGCTGCCCGCGCACCATTTCGACGCCGTCCGCGAGGGGGGCGTCACGCTGCACGATCGCGGCGACGGCCCGCTCCAGGTTGTCGAGGACCGGCAGCACCGTCAGCACCACCTCGCGGGCGGCGGACGCCCGGTGGTGCACCCGCTCCCGCTCCATGCGCTTCCGGAAGTTGTCGAAGTCGGCCTTCATGCGCTGCAGCGCGTCGAGGTACCCGTCGCGCTCCCGCACCACCTGGAGGTGCTCCTCATGGGTGGGCAGCGGCTCGGCGGTGAGCTCCACCTCGCCGTCGTGCGCACCGGCCTCCGGACCGTCCGACGGGGCGGGCTCGGAGCCCGCCCCGTCGACGACCGGACCCGACGTCCGCTGGGGGTCGTCGGTCACCGCTCAGCCCGTGGCCGTGGAGACGGCGATCTTGCGCGGCCGGATCTCGTCGGCCTTCGGCACCCGCACCTCCAGGACCCCGTCCGTGATCGTCGCGGCGATCTCGTCGGCCTTGACGTTCTGCGGAAGGGTCATGGTGCGCGCGAACCTGCCGTACGCCCGCTCGAGGCGGTAGGCGCGGCCGTCGTCGACCTTCTCCTCGAACCGGCGCTCCCCGCTGATGGTGAGGACGTTCTCGTCGAGCTCGACGTCGACGTCCTCCACCCTCAGGCCCGGGAGCTCCGCCTTGAGGACGATGGCCTCCGGCGTGTCGAAGACATCCACCGGCGGCGACCAGTTGGCCTCCGCGGCGGCCTTCGCGACCGGCTGGTCGCCGATCGTGCGCGTGAACAGCCGGTTCATCTCGTCGCGGAGCGTGGTCATCTCACGGAAGGGGTCCCAGCGCATCAGCGTGCTCATGTCGGTGATCCTCCTCACGCGCCCTTCGGCGCGTCCTCGTCAACGATCTCGTACTCGGCGTCCTCGACGGTCTCCGCCTCCGGTCCGGCGCCGTTGCCGGCCGGCTGCTGCTCCGCCGACGCCCTGCGGTAGATCTCCTCGGACATCTTGTGGAGGGCCTGCGTGAGGCTCTCCGCCTTGGCCTCGATGTCGTCGGCGTCCTCGGACTCCACGGCGAGCTTCGCGGCCGAGACGGCGCCCTCGATGTCGCGGCGGGTCTCGTCCTCGATCTTGTCGCCGTTGTCCTTCAGCTGGCGCTCGGCCTCGTGGATCCGGGCCTCGGCCTGGTTGCGCGCGTCCGCGACCCGGCGCAGGCGCCGGTCCTCGTCGGCGTGCGACTCGGCGTCGCGCACCATGTTCGTGATCTCGTCGTCCGACAGGCCGGACGACGCCTTGATCTCGATCTTCTGCTCGTTCTGCGTGGCCAGGTCCTTGGCGGACACGTTCACGATGCCGTTCGCGTCGATGTCGAAGGTGACCTCGATCTGCGGCACGCCGCGCGGCGCCGGCGGGATGCCCACCAGGTTGAACTTGCCGAGCGTGCGGTTGTAGGCCGCCATCTCGCGCTCGCCCTGCAGCACGTGGATCTCGACCTGCGTCTGGCTGTCGTCGGCGGTCGAGAAGACCTCGCTCTTGCGCGTCGGGATCGTCGTGTTCCGCTCGATGAGCTTGGTGAACACGCCGCCCTTGGTCTCGATGCCCAGCGACAGCGGAGTGACGTCCAGCAGCAGGACGTCCTTGACCTCGCCGGCCAGCACGCCACCCTGGATGGCCGCGCCGACGGCGACGACCTCGTCCGGGTTGACGCCCTTGTGGGGGTCCTTGCCGGTGATCTCACGCACCCGCTCCTGCACGGCGGGCATGCGGGTCATGCCGCCCACCAGCACCACGTGGTCGATCTTGCTGCCTACGCCGGAGTCGGAGATCGCCTGCTTGGTGGGGCCCACGAGCCGGTCGAGCAGGTCGCGCGCCAGGTCCTCGAGCTTCGCCCGGTTGAGCTGCAGGTCGAGGTGCTTGGGGCCGGTCTGGTCGGCCGTCACGAACGGCAGGTTGATCTGGCTCGACGTGGTGGTCGACAGCTCGATCTTGGCCTTCTCGGCCGCCTCGTAGAGCCGCTGCAGGGCCATCTTGTCGACCGAGAGGTCGATGCCCTGCTCACGCTTGAACTCGCCGACCATCCAGTCGACGATCGCCTTGTCGAAGTTGTCGCCGCCCAGGTGGTTGTCACCGGCGGTGGACTTCACCTCGAACACGCCGTCGCCGATCTCGAGCACGGACACGTCGAAGGTGCCGCCGCCGAGGTCGAAGACCAGGATCGTCTGGTCGGCTTCCTTGTCGAGCCCGTAGGCGAGGGCCGCCGCGGTGGGCTCGTTGATGATGCGCTTCACCTCGAGGCCGGCGATCTTGCCGGCGTCCTTGGTGGCCTGGCGCTGCGCGTCGTTGAAGTACGCGGGGACGGTGATGACCGCCTCCGTCACGGGCTCGCCGAGGAACGCCTCGGCGTCGCTCTTGAGCTTCTGGAGGATCATCGCGCTGACCTCGGGCGGGCTGAACTCCTTGCCGTCGGCCGAGATGCGCACGTCACCGTTCGAGCCGCGGACGACCTCGTAGGGGATGATCTTCATCTCCTCGTCGACCTCGGCGTACTTGCGGCCCATGAACCGCTTGACGCTGGACACCGTGTTCTCGGGGTTGGTCACGGCCTGGCGCTTGGCGACGGTGCCCACCAGGCGCTCGCCGGTCTTGGAGAACCCGACGACCGACGGGGTCGTCCGACCGCCCTCGGAGTTCGGGATGACCTCCGGCTCACCGCCCGTGAGGACGGCCATGCACGAGTTGGTCGTGCCGAGGTCGATGCCGATCGTCTTACCCATGCGTTGTTCCGCCTCCTGGTCCGTCCGCTCTCACGGATCCGTGACCGCTGTGGAATTCGACGTGGCCCATGGTAGACCTGAGTCACTTCATGTCAAGTTAGCCGTCGGCCAACTTGAGTCGCTCTGACTCAACCTTCGGCCGCATCGGGGTTTCACCTGAGCGTCACGCCCCGAAGAGGTGGCGAAACCCGGACGACGAAGGGGACTTCGGCGGGTTACGATCGCCTGGGAACGACAGAGGAGCGGTTCGGATGGCCGTCTGGAAGCCGAGAAGGCGAGGCGTGGTCGTGGTGATCCTGGCCGGCGGCCAGGGTGAGCGGCTCAGCATCCTCAGTGCCCACCGGGCCAAGCCCGCGGTGCCCTTCGCCGGGAAGTACCGCATCATCGACTTCGCCCTGTCGAACTGCGTGAACAGCGGCCTGTTCGACATCGTGGTGCTCACCCAGTACCGGCCGGTGTCGCTGCACGACCACATCGGGACCGGCAAGCCGTGGGACCTCGACCGCCAGCAGAGCATCGGCGTGCGGCTCATCTCGCCCTACCTGGGCCGCCGCGGGGCGGGCTGGTACCGCGGCACCGCGGACGCCGTCTACCAGAACATCCAGGAGCTCCAGGAGCTGAACTCCGAGCACGTGATGATCCTGGGCGGGGACCACATCTACTCGATGGACTACCGGGACATGATCGACCAGCACGTCCGCAAGAACGCGGACTGCACGATCGCCCTCCAGAAGGTCCCCATCGAGGAGGCGCACCGCTTCGGCCTGGCCAGGACCGACCGCTCCGGCCGCATCACCGAGTGGATCGAGAAGCCCAAGAAGCCGGAGACCAACCTGGCCTCGCTGGGCTTCTACATGTTCCGCACCGAGATGCTCATCGAGCGTCTCAAGGAGGACGCCGAGACCGAGGGCTCCAAGAAGGACTTCGGCGGCGACGTGGTGCCCCGCATGATCGCCGACGGCGACCGCGTGTTCGCCCACCGGTTCGACGGGTACTGGCGCGACGTGGGCACCATCCAGAGCTACTTCGACTGCAACATGGAGCTGCTGGAGTCCAAGCCGGAGGTGGATCTGGCGGACCGGGCCTGGCTCATCCACACCAAGTCCGAGGAGCGCCCGCCGGGCTACGTCGGCGCGGACGCGGTGGTGCGCCAGTCGATGATCTCCCACGGCTGCCGCATCGAGGGCACCGTCGAGCGCTCGGTGCTCTCGCCGGGGGTCATCGTGGAGCCCGGGGCCGTGGTGCGCGACTCGATCGTGATGTTCGACTCGGTGATCGAGGCCGGCGCGGTGCTGGACCGGGTGATCGTCGACAAGGAGGCGATCATCGGCCGGGATTCCCACGTGGGGATCGGCGACGACCTCACCACCCCCAACGAGCTGGAGCCGGGCCGTCTCAACACCGGGATCACGCTGGTGGGCAAGCGGGCGGTCGTGCCGGAGGGCGCGCGCATCGGGCGCAACTGCCGGATCGACCCGGACGCCACCCCGAAGGACTTCCCGCGGCGCGGGAAGGTCGCGACCGGCGGAACGGTGCAGGCCGCCGGATGAGGATCATGGTGGTCGCCGCCGAGGCGTCCCCATACGCCAAGGTCGGCGGCCTGGGGGACGTCGCGGGGGCGCTGCCGATCGCGCTCGCCGCGCTGGGCCACGAGATCCGCCTGGTGATGCCCCGCGGTCAGGGCGTGATGCCCAACCGCGGCGCGCGGGTCGCCTGGCGCGACCGCGTGCGCTGGGGCACCGGCACCGAGGACGTCTGCCTGCTCGCCGAGCCGTTCCCCGGGCACCCGGCGATCCAGGTGCGGCTGGTGGACGCCGCCCCGCTCGCCGCCTCCCCGCTGTACGGCGGCCCGGACGAGGCCGACCGGTACATGCTGCTGGCGGACGCCGCCCTCGCCGACCTCCACCACGAGCGCTGGGTCCCGGACGTGGTGCACGCCCAGGACTGGCACGCCTCCCCGGTGGTGCTGCGCATCGCCCAGCTGCGCGACCGCGACCCGGTCTACGCCCACACCAAGACCGTGCTCACCGTCCACAACATGGCCTACCAGGGCACCCGCGAGGCGGGCTTCGCGCCGTGGCACGGCCTGCCGTCGGTGCCGGCGCCGGGTGACCCGGACATGTTCTCGGTGAACCTGCTGGGCCGGGCGCTGGCCGCCGCCGACCGCGTGACGGCCGTGAGCCCCACGTTCGCCTGGGAGATCACGACCCCCGAGGGCGGCTTCGGGTTGGACGGCGTGCTGGCGGCACGGGGCGATGCGGTGGCCGGCATCGTGAACGGCATCGACGTCACGGCGTTCGACCCGTCCACCGACACCCGCATCCCCGCCACCTTCACCGCCGCGACCATCGCCGCGCGGGCCGCGAACCGCGACGCGCTGGCGGCCGAGATGGGCATCGACGTCGCCGCCGACACGCCCATCGTGGGCGTCGTGTCGCGGCTGGTGGAGCAGAAGGGCCTGGACCTGCTGCTGGAGGCCGCGCCGGCGATCCTGGACGACGGCGGCCGGATCGCGCTGCTGGGGTCCGGCGAGGCGTGGCTGGAGGACGCCTTCGTGGACCTGGCGATGGCGAACCCGGGCATGGTGGCCGTGCGGGTCGGCTTCGACGCCGCCCTGGCCCAGCGCATCTACGCCGGGTGCGACGCGTTCGCCATGCCGAGCCGGTTCGAGCCCTGCGGGCTGGGACAGCTCATCGCGATGCGGTACGGCGCCGTGCCCCTGGTGCGCCGCACCGGCGGCCTGGCCGACACCGTGAGCGCGCAGAACGGCTTCCTGTTCGACGACCCCACCCCGCAGGCCCTGGCCGCCGCCTTCGAGGAGCTGGCCACCGCGTTCCGCGACCCGGCCGCGTGGCGCACCCTGCAGCTGGCGGGGATGGCGTACGACAGCTCGTGGGACGCCTCGGCGCGGGCCTACTCAGACCTGTTCGCGGAGTTGGCCGGGTAGGTGCGGGTCCTGCTCGTCACCGGCCCTCCGGGGTCCGGCAAGACGACGGTGCTGCTGGAGATCGGGAGGCTGCTGGAGGCCGGCACCAGCCGCTACGCGCTGGTGGACCTGGACTGGCTCTGCTGGGCCCGCACCGACCCGGGCAGGGGCACCGTGAGCGAAGTGCTCACCTGGAACCTGGCCTCGGTGCTCGCCAGCTTCCGTGACGCCGGTGTGTGGGAGATCGCGACCACCCGGTTCCTGCCCGACCCCTCCCACCTGGCGCCCATCGAGGCCGCCCTGCCGCCCGGTGCGAAGCTCACCGTGGTGCGCTTGGAGGTGCCGGAGGCGGAGTTGGAGCGCCGGCTCGCCGCCCGGGACACCCCGGAGGAGCTGGCCGAGCACCTCGCCCTCGCCCGAGCCGAGGTGGCCGTGCCCGACGCGCTCATGATCCCGGCGGACCGCCCGGCGGCCGAGGTGGCCCTGGAGATCCTTCGCGCGGTGGGCTGGGTCTCAGCGGCCCCGTAGCCGGCGGAGCGAGCGCTGGATCCAGCGCCACACCATCAGCGGCCATTCGGAGCCGATGGGCCCTGGGCCGCCGAGGCCGCCGTCGCCTGGGACGACGCCCTTCCTCATCCGAACAGGAGGACCGAGAGGGGCGGCAGGGTCACGGTGGCGTTGGCCGGCAGGCCGTGCCACTCGCCCTCCACCGCCTCGATGGCGCCCAGGTTGCCCCAGCCGGACCCGCCGTAGGCCGGGGCGTCGGTGTTGAGCAGCTCCTCCCAGCGGCCGGCGCGCGGGAGGGCCAGCTTGTAGCCCTGGCGTGGCACCGGGGAGAGGTTGGCCACCATGGCCACGTCGTCACCGCCGCCGCGGCGCAGGAACGCCAGCAGGTTCTCGTCGGCGCTCTGGGCGTCCACCACCCACAGCCCGGACGGCTCGCAGTCGCCACGGTGCAGCGCGGGGCGCGTGCGCAGCAGGCGGTTCAGGTCGCGGACCAGGTCCTGTACGCCGCGCCGCAGGGGATGCTCGAGCCCGGCCCAGTCCAGCTCACCGGCCTCGCTCCACTCGTGCTCCTGCGCCAGCTCGCAGCCCATGAACAGCAGCTTCTTGCCGGGGTGGGCCCACATGTAGGCCAGGTACGCCCGCAGGTTCGCGAAGCGCTGCCACTCGTCGCCGGGCATCTTCGCCAGCAGCGAGCCCTTGCCGTGCACCACCTCGTCATGGGAGATCGGCAGCACGTAGTTCTCGGAGTACGCGTAGACGAACGGGAACGTCAGCGTGCCGTGATGGAACTTCCGGTGCACCGGCTCCTTGCTGAAGTAGTCCAGCGAGTCGTGCATGAAGCCCATGTTCCATTTCAGGCCGAACCCCAGGCCGCCGGTGTCGGTGGGCTTGGTGACCCCGCCCCAGGCGGTGGACTCCTCGGCCACCATCACGACGCCCGGGCAGCGCCGGTAGACCGTGGCGTTCACCTCCTGCAGGAAGGCGATGGCCTCGAGGTTCTCGTTGCCGCCGTACTCGTTCGGCGCCCACTCCCCGTGCTTCCGGGAGTAGTCGAGGTAGAGCATCGAGGCGACGGCGTCCACGCGCAGCCCGTCCGCGTGGAACTCCTCCAGCCAGTACACGGCGTCGGCGACCAGGAAGTTCCGGACCTCGTTCCGGCCGAAGTCGAACACCAGGGTGCCCCAGTCCGGGTGGGCGCCGCGACGCGGGTCCGGGTGCTCGTACAGCGCGGTGCCGTCGAACCGCGCCAGCGCGAAGTCGTCGCGCGGGAAGTGCGCGGGCACCCAGTCCAGCAGCACGCCGATCCCCGCCTGGTGGAGCCGGTCGATGAGATACCGCAGGTCGTCGGGCGAGCCCCACCGCGCCGTGGGCGCGTAGTAGCCGGACACCTGGTACCCCCACGAGCCGCCGAACGGGTGCTCCATCACCGGCAGCAGCTCGACGTGGGTGTAGCCCAGGTCCGCGAGGTACTCCGGCAGCTGCTCGGCGAGCTCACGGAACCCCAGCCCCCGGCGCCAGGAGCCGATGTGCAGCTCGTACACCGACATCGGCGCGTCGTGGGCGTTGCGCTCGTGGCGGGTGGCCATCCACTCCGCGTCGCCCCACGCGTAGCCACCCTCGTCGTCCACGACGGATGCCGTGGAGGGCGGCACCTCCGTGCGGCGCGCGAGCGGATCGGCGCGGAGGTTGTAGGTGTTGTGCGCCCCGCGGATCGCGAACTTGTACTTCCCGCCCGGCGCGAGGCCCGGCACGAACAGCTCCCACACGCCGGTCGAGCCCAGCGATCGCATGGGCTGCCGCTCCGGATGCCAGCCGTTCCAGTCGCCGGCCAGGCCGACGCCCACGGCGTTCGGCGCCCACACGGCGAATGCCACGCCCTCCACGTCGCCCAGCCGCCGCCGACGCGCGCCGAGCGCGTCCCACAGCCGCTCGTGGCGCCCCTCCGAGATGAGGTGCAGGTCCACGTCCCCGAGGGTGGGCAGGAAGCGATAGGGGTCGTCCTGCTCGTACTCGGTGCCGTCGCGGGTGATGAGCAGCCGGTAGTCGGGAACCGTGTCGCGCTGCAACACCGTCTCCCACAGGCCGGCGTCGTCCACCCGGCGCATCCGGTGGATGACGCCGTCGACGCGCACGGACACCGCATGGGCACCGGGCTGCCATGCCCGTACCGCCACGCGGCCGGCGTCCAGGGGGTGGGCGCCCAGCAGCCCGTGGGGGTCGTGGTGCGGTCACGTCATCGCGGTGGGGGGATTCGGAGGGCACGGGCGTACACTGCGCCACTGCGGCGACCCACGCAACCTGTTCCCTATCCCTCGAGAGGACCAGTTTGACCTCACGTATCGCCCGCTTCACCGTGCAGCCCCGCCTCCCCGAGCCGCTGCAGCCCCTGTCGCGCATCGCGCGGAACCTGGCCTGGACCTGGGATGCCGATCTGGTCGCGGTCCTCAGGGACGTCGACCCCGACGCCTTCCAGCGCTCCGGCGGCAACCCCATCGCGGCGCTCTCGAACGCGTCGCCGGGCCGTCTGTCGGAGCTCGCGCGCGACCCGGTCTTCGTGGCGCGCGTGGAGGCGGCGTCCGCACGGCTGGATGCGCTCATCGGCGCGCCCAGCGCCTTCGCCTCCCGTGAGGACGTGCCGAAGGCGATCGCCTACTTCTCCCCGGAGTTCGGCGTGGGCGCCGCGCTCCCGCAGTACTCCGGTGGCCTCGGCGTCCTCGCCGGCGACCACCTGAAGGCGGCGAGCGATCTCGGCCTCGGCATCGTCGGGATCGGCCTCTTCTACCGGGAGGGCTACTTCCGGCAGCTGCTCACCGCGGCCGGCCGGCAGATCGAGGAGTACCCCGACCTCGACCCCGAGCTGCTGCCCATGAGCCCCGTCGAGGGCCCGGACGGCACCCCGCTGCGGATCAGCATCACCATCCCCGACGGCGTCATGGTCGCCGGGGCCTGGCGCGTGGACGTGGGCCGCGTGCCGCTGTACCTGCTCGACACGGACGTCGAGGAGAACCCGGAGGCGCTCCGGGTGGTCACCGACCGCCTCTACGGCGGCGACCGCGAGCACCGCCTGCGCCAGGAGATCCTGCTCGGCATCGGTGGCGTGAAGCTGCTGGTGGCCCTCGGGATCGAGGCCGACGTGTTCCACACCAACGAGGGCCACGCCGGGTTCATGGGCCTCGAGCGCATCCGCATGCTCGTCGAGGACAAGGGCCTGGCGCCCATCGACGCCTTCGAGGCGGTGCGGGCGGGCACGGTGTTCACCACCCACACGCCCGTCCCGGCCGGCATCGACCGCTTTCACCATGACCTGGTGAAGCGGTACTTCGGTCCGGGCGGCGTGCCGACGTCCCTGGGCCTGGAGGACCTGCTGAGCCTCGGCGCCGAGCCGAACGGCGACGGCGCGCACTTCAACATGGCGATGATGGGCATCCGTCTCGCCGGCCGCATCAACGGGGTGAGCGCCCTGCACGGCGCGGTGTCTCGCGGGATGTTCGCCGAGCTGTGGCCCGGCTTCCCGGAGGAGGACGTCCCGGTCAAGCACGTCACCAACGGCGTGCACGCCGAGACGTGGGTGGGCCCCGAGGTCGACGCGATCTACCGGTCCCGCCTCGGCACCGGCTACGGCGCGCAGGGCCACGGATGGCACGTGCTGAACGACGTGCCCGACGAGGAGCTGTGGTCGGCTCGCCAGCGCGCCCGGATGCGCCTGGTGGAGGAGGTCCGGTCGCGCGTGGTGCGCATCTGGGAGACGCGTGGCATGCGCGGCGCCCAGCTCGGATGGATCGGCGGGGTGCTCGACCCCAACGCCCTCACCATCGGCTTCGCGCGACGCGTGCCCACCTACAAGCGGCTCACGCTGATGATCCGTGACGCGGAGCGCATGACGCGCCTGCTCACCGATCCCCACCGGCCGCTGCAGATCGTGATCGCCGGCAAGGCGCACCCGCACGACGAGGAGGGCAAGGCCCTCATCGCCCAGCTGGGGGCGTTCGCCGCCCGTCCCGACGTGCGGCACCGCATCGTCCTGCTGCCCGACTACGACATGGCCCTCGCACGGGCCTTCGTGACCGGCGTGGACGTGTGGCTCAACAACCCGCTGCGGCCCTTCGAGGCCTGCGGCACCAGCGGCATGAAGGCGTCGCTGAACGGGGCCCTCAACCTGTCGATCCTCGACGGGTGGTGGGACGAGCTGTACGACGGCGCGAACGGATTCGCGATCCCGTCCGCCGACGACGGCACCCTCCCCGCCGAGGAGCGCGACGCCATCGAGGGCGACGCCCTGCTGGACCTGATGGAGCACGTCGTGGTGCCGCGCTTCTACGAGCGCCCGGACGGGCTCCCGCGCGGATGGCTGTCCATGGTGCGGCACACGCTGTCGGTCACCGGGCCGCGGCTGCTCGCCACCCGCATGCTGCGGGACTACGTGGACGACCTCTACGCCCCCGCCGCAACGCTCAGCAAGCGGCTCCAGCAGGGCGACTTCGCCGCGGCGAAGCAGCTGGCGGCCTGGAAGGCGCGCGTGCGGGAGCTGTGGAAGGACGTCGCCGTGGAGTCGGTGGACGCCACACACTCCGGGCAGATGGCCGGCGAGCGCATGCCGGTCACCGCCGGCATCCGCCTGGGCGGGCTCACGCCCGATGACGTCTCGGTGGAGGCCGTCTACGGCCGCCCCGAGGACGGCACCCTGCAGGCCCGCTCCACGCTGGAGCTCACCGCCGGCGCCACGCTGGCGGGCATCACCACGTACTCGGCGGAGCTCACGCTCCCCGCCGGGCCCCTCGGCCTCACGGTCCGGGTCCTTCCGCGCCACGCGAACCTCGTGGAGCCCGCGGACATGCGCCTCATCGTGAACGCCTAGCACCGCCCGCCGCCCCGGCCCGCACCCGCGGGCCGGGGCGCCATGGGTGACCGCCGCGGCGGGCATACTCGCCCGCGGATGGACGTGAACCGCACAGACGCGGCCCGGCGCCGGGCGACCGTGCTGGCCCGCGACACCGTCACGGCCACGCGCGCGGCGGTGCCGGCCTTCATCCGCAACGGCGGGACCCAGTCGGCCGCGGCGATCGCGTACCGGGTGCTCATGTCGCTGTTCCCGCTGGCGCTGCTGGTGGTGACCGTGTGCGGTGTGGCGCTGTCGGATGCCGGGCGCCGCCAGAGCGCGGTGGACGCCATCCTGGAGGCGCTGCCGGTGATCGAGGACGCCGGGGTGGACCTGAACGCCGCGCTCAGCACCGGCCCGGCGCAGCTGAGCGTGCTGGGCCTGGTGGGCCTGCTGACCCTGCTGTGGTCGGCCAGCGGCATGGTGGGATCGCTGCGCGGCGCGCTCGACACGACCTTCTCGCCCGACGGCGGTCACCGGTTCCTGCGCGGCAAGCTGCGCGACGTGGCCGGAGTGCTTGTGGTGGAGCTGCTGGTGCTCGCCGCCGTGGCGCTCGCCGTGGCCCGCACCCTGGTGGCGCGGTACGCCGAGGACGGCTCGCTGCTGGACCGGCTCCTGGCCAGCTCCTCGCAGGGCGGGCTGCTGACCGGCGTGCTCCTGCCGGTGATCCTGCTGTTCGCCGGGCTGATGGTGGCCTACCACGTCATCCCGGCCGCCCGGCCTCCGTGGCGCACGGTGCTGCCGTCCGGATCCTGGTGGAGGGGTTCACGTTCTACGCCGCCACGTTCGCCGACTTCGCCGCGGTCTACGGGTCGCTGGCGACGGTGATCGCCTTCCTCGTGCTGGTGGACCTCATCGCCATCGTCGTGCTGTTCGGTGCCGAGCTGTCCGCCGCGTGGCCGTCACGCGCCGAGGACGGCTGACCGCGATCAGGCGGCCGCTCGCCGCGCCGGGGCGCGCCGGCGGCGGAGCACGCGAACGCTCCAGGCGCTCAGCTCCAAGACGCCGCCGACCGGTCCCGTGGACACGGGAACGCCGTCCGGGCGGGCGGTGTCCAGCAGCTCGGTGAAGGTGGCGTCGGGCAGCGTGAACGGCGTGTCGGCGGGCCCCACGTTCACCAGCACCAGCAGGTCGGAGCGCGCCGGGCGCACGCCGCGCCCCTTCAGCAGCATCCCGAGCGCCCGGCGCCCGGGGTCGTTCCAGCCGTCGCCGTTCATGGGCGCGCCGTCGGGCCCCAGCCACACCACATCGCGCGGCCGCAGGAACTCGGTGCGGCGCAGCAGCGGCTCCTCGGCCCGCAGCGCGATCAGACGCCGCGTGAACGCCAGGAACGCCGCGTCCCGCTCGTCGAGCCGCCAGTCCATCCATGACACCGCGTTGTCCTGGCAGTAGGCGTTGTTGTTCCCGCCCTGCGTGCGCCGCCGCTCGTCGCCCCCCACCATCATCGGGACGCCGATCGAGGCGAACAGGGTCGCCAGCAGGCCGCGGGCCCGGCGGTCGCGCAGCTCCAGGATCGCCGGGTCGTCGGTGGGGCCCTCCACGGTTGTGGCTCTCCCCGTCCATGTTGCCCTCGAGGTTCGCCTCGTTGTGCTTGTGGTCGTACGCCACGAGGTCGGCGAGGGTGAAGCCGTCGTGGGCGGTCACCAGGTTCACGGCCCCGGCGGGCCCGCGGCCGGACGGGCCGTACCGGTCCTCGCCTCCCGAGAGGCGGCCGGCCAGCATGCCGATGGTGCCGCGACCGCACCACAGCTCGCGGACCTCGTCGCGGAACACGCCGTTGTGGTCGGCGAAGGGCGGCGGGAACTGCCCCACCTGGTAGCCGCCCAGGCCGAGATCCCAGGGCTCGGCGATGAGCTTGGTGCCCTGGAGGACCGGATCTGCGGCCATCGCGGCGAGCATGGGCGCATGCGGGTCGAACCCGGTGCGGCGGCGGCCCAGGGTGACGGCCAGGTCGAAGCGGAAGCCGTCGACGCCCATCTCGGTGACCCAGTACCGCAGCGAGTCCAGCACCATCCGCTGCACGACCGGGCTCTCGGGGTCGAGGGTGTTGCCGCAGCCGGTGGTGTCGAAGTACCGCGACGCGTCGTCGTCGGCGAGCCAGTACCAGGAGGGGTTGTCAATGCCGCGGAAGCACAGCGGCGGCACGTCGGGCCCGCCCTCGCAGGTGTGGTTGTAGACGACGTCCAGGATCACCTCGAGGCCGGCGTCGTGCAGCGCCCGCACCATCGACCGGAACTCGGCCACCTGGCCCCCGCGTGTGCCGGCCGCCGAGTACCCGCCGTGCGGCGCGAAGAAGCCGAGGGTCGAGTAGCCCCAGTAGTTGGTGAGTCCGCGCGCGGCGATTGCGGCCTCGGTGCGGTGCTCGTGCACGGGCATGAGCTGCACCGCGGTGACGCCCAGCGCCCGCAGCTCCTCCACCACCGCCGGGTGCGCGAGGCCGGCGTAGGTGCCGCGCAGCTCCGGCGGCAACCCCGGGTGGAGCCGCGTGAGCCCGCGCACGTGGGTCTCGTAGATCACCGAGTCGGTGAGCGGCGTGCGCGGGTGCGCCCCGGTGTCGGCCGGGGAGACGTCCACCAGCACCGACCAGTCGCCGTCGATCGCGCGGGCGTAGGGGTCGAACATGCGACGGGAGGGATCGAACAGCAGTCCCCGCGACGGGTCGTGCGGGCCGGACACGCGCAGCCCGTACCGCTGCCCGTGGCGCAGCGCCGGCACGCGGGCGCGCCACACCGCATCATCGCCGCGGATCATGGGTACGTGACGCTCGCCGCCGTCCATCGGCAGCACCAGATCCACCGATTCGGCGTGGTGCGAGATCACCGCGAAATCGGCATTCCCGTCGCGGACATGGGCGCCGAGGTCATCGGCGCTGCGCTCGGGGGCCGTCATCAGGCAGCATTCAACCCCATATGGACGATCACCTGCGCAGCCGGGCCGACGCACTCGGCATCACCCTGGGCTATCACGACGTGATGGGCGGGTGGCGTGAGCCCCCCGAGGACGTCGTGCGGGCCATCTGCGACGAGCTCGGCGAACCCGTGGACACCACCACGACGGCCGTCGTGGTGCGCCCCGGTGCGCCCCGCCCGCTGCCGGGCGGCTTCGACGGCGGGCGGGTGCACCTTGAGGACGGGACCGAGGCGCCGGCGCCGGAGGTCCTGCCCGGGGAGCTGCCGCACGGCTACCACGCGCTGGTGGCCGCCGACGGCCGCCGCCTGCCGCTCATCGTGGCGCCCGACCGCGCATACCTGCCGCCGATGCTCGCCGACGGCGGCCGCATGTGGGGCGTCGCCGTGCAGCTGTACGCCCTGCGCAGCGCCCGCAGCTGGGGCATGGGCGACCTGGGTGACCTGGCGGGCCTGCCCGCCGCGCTGGGGAACCCCGACTTCCTGCTGGTGAACCCGCTGCATGCGCCCACCCCGGGGCCCTGGCAGGAGCCCAGCCCGTACTTCGCCGGCAGCCGCAAGTACCGGAACCCGCTGCACCTGGCCTTGGAGCTGGCACCGGAGGCCGGGGCCCTGCAGGGCCCCGCACGCGAGCGGTTCGCGGCGATCGCCGCCGAGGGCCGCGCCCTCAACGGCACCGAGCGCATCGACCGGAACCGGATCTGGGCACTCAAGCGCGAGGCGCTGGGCCTGCTGGCGGCCGCCGCCGACGCGGCGCCGGGGCGCCGGGCGGCCCTCGACGCCTTCTGCGCCGCCGATCCCGAGCTCGAGCGGTTCACCACGTTCTGCGCCCTGGCGGAGCTGCACGGGGGCGGCGACTGGCACGCCTGGCCCGCCGGCACCGCGCACGACCCCGCCGTGGCGCGCGTGTACGCCTACGCCCAGCTGCTCGCCGACGAGCAGCTGGCCGCGCTGCCCCGGATGGAGCTGGGGCTCATGACCGACCTCGCGGTGGGCGCATCGCGCGGCGGCTACGACGCGTGGGCGCACCGCGACGTGGTGAGCGCGGGCCTGCGCGTGGGCTGCCCGCCGGACCTGCTGGGTCCCGAGGGGCAGGACTGGGGCGTGCCGCCGCTGCTGCCGGGCGCCCTGGCCCGCGAGGGCTATGCGCCGTTCATCGAGATCGTCCGCTCGGCGATGACCAACGCGGGCGGGCTGCGCATCGACCACGTGATGGGCCTGTCACGCCTGTTCGTCATCCCGGACGGCGCCACGGCGCTGGAGGGCACCTACCTGCGCATGCCCCTGGACGCGCTGCTGGGCATCCTCTGCATCGAGTCGCACCGCGCGTCCTGCCTGGTGGTGGGCGAGGACCTCGGCACCGTGGAGGAGGGTTTCCGCGAGCGTCTGGCCTACCGGCTGGCCTGGTTCGAGGACCGGCCGCCGCGCGACTACCCGCGCCCGTCGATGGCCGCCACCACCACGCACGACCTGCCCACCGTCGCCGGGTTCTTCAGCGGCACCGACATCGGCCACCTGCAGTCGATCGGGGCGAACGCCCCCGAGCTGCTGCAGGTGATCGCCGACGCCCAGCCCCACGAGCGGCAGCGGCTGCGCGAGCGGCTGGCCGAGGAGGGCATCGACGGGGCCTGGTCGGACGACCCGGAGGAACTCACCACCGCCCTGCACACGCTGCTGTCGCGCACCCCGAGCATGCTCGCCTGCGCGTCGCTGGACGACGTGGCGGGCGCGGTGATGCGCGCCAACGTGCCGGGCACCGTGGACCAGCACCCCAACTGGCGCATCCCGCTGCCGGTGACGCTGGAGGAGCTGGCCGCCAGACCCCGCACCGCCCGCACCCTGGCGCCGCTGCGGGAGCGTCCCCGCACGGCCTGAAGCGGTCCCGTGGACGCCGGATACCGCGGCGTGCTGGCGCTGCCGGCCGCGCGCCGGCTGCTGGCGGCGATCACGCTCGCGTGGCTGGGCTTCGGGATGGTGGTGCTGGCGGTGTTCCTGGCCGCCGAGCGGGCGAGCGGCTCGGCGGTGATCGCGGGCTTGGCCGTGGCGGCGCAGGCGGTGGGTGCAGCGGCGCTCGCCCCGTTCCGGGGGCGGCTGCTCGACCGGCGCGGGCCGCGGCCGTGGCTGGCGGTGTTCGCGGCCGTCCACGGCACGGCGCTCGTCCTGCTGGCGCTCGCCGCCAGGGCCGGGTCCACGGACGTGGTGGTGATCGGCCTCGCGGGCCTTGCGGGCCTTGCCGCGCCCCCGCTCATCGCGACCCTGCGCCAGGAGTGGGCGGTCGTGCTGCCGGAGCACCGGCTCCGGCGCGGGTACGCGCTCACCTCGCTCATCGGGGACGCCGGGCTGGTGGCGGGTCCCGTGCTGGCGGGCGCGCTGTTCACAGTGGTGGCCTGGCTGCCCCTGGTCCTGGCCGCCGTGTTCGTGCTGGCCGGCGCACTCGTGGCCCGCGGGGGACCGCCCCCGACCCCGGATGCGGGTGACCGCCCGCGGCTGGCCGGTCGCGACTTCACCACGCTCCTGTGCGTGTCGGTGGGGCTGGGCGTGGCGGTGGGCATCGTCGAGGTCAGCGTCCCCACCGCGGCGCTCGGCTGGGAGGTGGCCGCCTGGGCGGGCGTGATGCTGGCGGCGTTCGCCGCCGGGAGCATCCTCGGCGGCCTGTGGTTCGGGCGGCGTGACCGGGGTGGCACCTCGCTGCGCCGCTACCTGCTCGCCACCGCGGTGCTGGCCGCCCTCATCGCGCCGCTGGCGGCGGCCGTGGGGCCGGTGAGCCTGGGGCTGCTGCTGCTGGTGGCCGGCCTGGGCTACGGCCCCGCCACGATCGCCCTCTTCGAGGCCCTGGACGCGGTCGCGCCCGCGCGAGCCACGGAGGCGTTCACGTGGATCACCACCGCCGAGGCCGCGGGAAGCGCCGGCGGGGCGGCGGCGGCCGGATGGATCGTGACGCACCGGGGGCTCCCGGAGGCGTTCACGACGGGTGCCGTGGTGCTGGCCGCCGCCGCGGCTTGGGGTCTGGCGCGGACGCGCGAGCCCTAGCCCGCAGCCTCCCAAGGGTCCAGAAGCGCCACACCCGTTCTGGCGACGTCCCGGGTGTTCCGCGTGACCAGTGTGAGACCGTGGTGCAGAGCGGTGGCCGCGAGATGGCCGTCCACGAAGGCGATCGGGTCGGGCACGCCCAGACGCGCGTACCGCTCGGCGATCTCCAGCGTCACCGGGAGAATGCGCCCCTCATGGTCGGCGATGAGCCCGGCCAGCCAGCGGTCGAGCCCTGCGGCCGCCTGGGGGTCGCGGCGCCGTCGGCGTTCGACGCCCGCCCGGATCTCGCCGATGGTGAGCACGCTCAGGTGCCGGTCGGCGAGGGGGATGGAGGCCACCCACGCGCGCACCGCCGGGTGACCGTTCCGACGACGGAGCTCGGACACCACGTTGGTGTCGAGGAGCACGCTCACACGAGCGGGCTGGACTCCGGGATCTCCCGTCCCGCCACGATCTCGTCCAGCAGGTCGGCGAACTCGTCGTCCACCGCGCCCTCGAGGAGCGAATCACCGCCGCCATCCGCCCCTCGCAGACGCCGATAGTCCTCGATCGAGAGCACGACTGCCACCTCACGACCGTGGCGGGTCACCACCTGGGGACCGTCGGTGCGGGCACTGTCGACCAGTCGACTGAACCGCTGCTTCGCATCCTGGAGTTGCCACGCCATCGGAGCCCCCCTCGTTCTGTCCAGGCTGGACAGAACGAGGGTAGCCAACTGTGGGGCGCATCGCCACGTTCAGGCCTCGTCGAGCATCCGGCCGAGCTTGTCCAGAGCCTGCGACCAGCCCTGCCCGTGGCTGTCACGGCTCTGAGCGCTGATGAACGGCGTCTGGTGGAAGGTCATCAGCGTGCCGCCCTCCACCTCGTCGAAGTTCACCGTGATCACCGACACGTGGTCGGGGGAATCCGGTCCGGGGTCGTCCCAGATGAACGTGTAGACCAGCCGCTCCGGGGCGACGATCTCCCGGTAGACGCCGTGGAATCCGTACTCCGAGCCGGACGCGTCCTCCCGGATGCGCCCGCTCCAGGCGCCGCCCACCACCGGGTTCACGTCCGCCGCCGTGCAGGTGTACCCGTCGGGACCCCACCAGCCGCCCTCGCCGAACACCCGGAACACCGCATCCCGGGGATGGGCGAAGAACCGGGTGATCGTGAGGTCGTCACCGACCGCCCGGACCTCATTCAGCCGCTGCTGTGCCATCGCCGCGTTCCTCCTCGTCCGAGATCTCGTCCAGGCGCCGGGCGAGCCGGTCGAAGCCGGCCTCCCAGAAGGCGCGCTGGTCCGCCATCCACTCCTCCGCGTCGCGCAGGCGCTCCGCCCGAAGCCGGCACCGCCGGCCCGGCCCGCGCCGCCCCCGCTCGATCAGCTCCGCCCGCTCCAGCACCGACAGGTGCTTGGACACCGCGGGCAAAGTCATCGCGAACGGCGCCGCCAGCTCCGCCACCGTCGCCTCACCGCGGGTGAGCCGCATGAGGATCGCCCGGCGGGTGGGGTCCGCGAGGGCCGCGAACGTGGCGCTCAGCCGTTCCTGCTCGGTGGTCAGCAACTTCACCGCCTGGTTAAGTTAACCGTGCGGTGAATATCTACCCGCGAGCGTGTGGTGTCAACCCACCCCGAGCAGCCGCAGCGCGTTCCCGGCGAGCTGGCGGCGCACCTCCTGCGCGCCCAGGCCGGCCTCCAGCAGCATCGGCCGGACCACGTGCGGGATGTGGGCGAACCCGGGGCCGCCGAAGCGCATGAGCTGGGTCTTCGTGCAGATGTCGTGGGAGTGCACCAGCCGGTCGCCGAATCCCCCGTCGATCAGGTCGAGCGTGGCCCGCAGGCGCTCCGCGTCGCTCGGCATTCGCACCGCGCCGTACACGAACTCGTCGCCCCACAGGTCGAACGCGATCACCGCCCCGCGCGCCATCAGCGACCGGTGGTAGTCCAGGCCGCCGGGCACGTGCGGATCGAGATGGCACAGCACCGTGCGCGAGAGGTCCCCGCCGGCCGCCTCGACGATGTCCAGCGCCTCGTGGCCGCGGCGGGCCCACGGGTGCAGGTGGACGTACAGCGGCAGGCCGGTGGCGGCCTGCGCCATGGACGCCCCGGACAGCGCCGCCCGCTCGGCCGGATGGATGGGGTCGCCCGTGCCGATCTCACCGATCACGGCCGGGCGCGGCTGCGGGCCCAGCACCGCGGCCAGGATGGCGTCGCGGTACCACTCCGGCGGGGCGTCCACCGGGTCCCCCGGCCGGGATTCGATGATGTACGGCCCGCAGCCCATCACCACGTCCACCCCGGCGTGCCGCGAGATCTCCGCCATCCCCGCCGGGTCCCTGCCCACCGAGTCCGGGGTCACGTCCACCACCAGCGCATGGTGCGGTGCCAGCACGCGCAGCTCGTGCGCCATCCGCTCCCGGTCGTCCAGAACCAGGTTGTCCCGGCAGGCGAAGGGGTTGCCGCGCACCCGGTCCAGGTTCCCCGGCCCCACCGGCTCGTCGGCCAGATGCCGGGTGGGCGCGTGCGTGGTGTCGTGCCAGCAGCGGATGTCGATGAGCAGATGCTCGTGCGCCAGCACGACCTCGTAGTCGTCGCGCACGGGACGGCCGTCCACGGTGACCGGTGAGGATCTGGGGTTTTCCGTCATGCGACATCTCCTGCGGCGGGTGGAGCCTCGGCGTGCCCCCGGATCCCCACAGGGAGGACAGGCGCGATGAGCGACATGAGCCGTATCGCCACCAGGTACGCCGAGGAGGTGTGGAACCAGGGAAACCTGGGTGCCACCGACGAGATCTTCGCCGACGGGCACGCCTACCACGACCCCATGATGCCCGGGCTGCCGCCCGGCCCCGAGGGCGTGCGCACGAGAGTGCGCGCCTACATGGAGGCCTTCCCGGACGCCCGCGTGGACGTGCACGAGATCATCACGTGCGGTGACGTGGTGGCCACCCGATGGACCTGGGGCGGCACGAACACCGGACCGATGATGGGCGGGCCCGCGACCGGCAGGCGCGCGCAGATCGAGGGGATGCACTGGTTCCGCTTCGAGGGGAACCGCATCGCCGAGAGCTGGACCCACGCCGACAACGTCGGGCTGCTCGCCCAGCTGGGGCTGGTGGACCTGCCCGCGCCGCAGACCGCCTGACCGCGGTCAGACGCCGGGCGGGGAGGTCCCCGGCCGGTAGGTCCCGACGCTCCACGTGTTGCCCTCGGGGTCGAGCGCCAGGTAGTCGCGGCTGCCGTAGTCGGTGTACCGCGGCTCCATGGTGATCTCGGCCCCGGCGGCGCGCGCCCGCGCGCAGTGCGCGTCCACGTCGTCGCACACCAGGTAGACGAGCGCCGTCACCCCGTCACGGCCGGCGGGGCTCACCCATCCACGATCCGGCTGCTCGCCGCCCACCATCACCAGGGCGTCGCCGCTGCGCAGCTCGGCGTGCCCGACGGCGCCGTCGGGGCCGGTCACGCGCAGGACGGTCTGGAACCCGAAGGCGCGTTCCAGGAAGTCGATCGCCGCGGCGGCGTCGCGGTAGAAGAGCGCGGGATATGCGGTCATGGGGTCACCTCGCGGTCGTGGTGCTCCCAGTGTGGCCGCCGGTTCACCCCGCGGCCTTGGACGGTTGTCCGTCCGCGGCCACGCCGCCGCCGTCCGGCAGCACCCGCGCCCGGAGCTCGGCGGGCGTGCACCGGGCCAGCCGCCGGACGTCGCGGTGCATGTGCGGCTGGTCGTACCACCCGCAGGTGACGGCCAGGCCGGCCAGGTCGGCGGAGGGATCGGCCCGTAGCGCGGCCACGGCGCGCTCCAGACGCAGCACCCTGGCGGCGTCCCGCGGGCTCAGCCCCAGCTCCCGGCGGAATCGCGTGGCCAGGTGCGTGCGGGGCGTTCCCAGCTCGTCCGCCAGGCGCCCCATGCGCAACGCCCCTCCGGCGGCGTCGAGGGCGTCCCATGCCCGGGCGACGACGGTGTCCCCGGGGCGGGCGGCGAGCCGCAGCAGCAGCCAGGCATCGACGATCGCGAAGCGCGCCTGCCAGGTGGATGCGCAGGCGATCCGCTCCACCAGCTCCGAGGCCCCGGTGCCGGGAAGCTCGGCCAGCTCCACCGACCGGTTGGTGAGCTCGGCCAGCGGGAGGCCCAGCACCCGCCGGGCCGCCGGCGGGGTCAGATCCACCTGCAGGCACACCGCCGTCCCACGCGCGGTGACGACCGCGGGGCCGTCGTGGAGCCCGGCGGTGAAGGTCCCCAGCGTCCCGGCGCCGGCGGGGCTCGCCACGTCGAACGCGGCGCCCAGGTTCAGGATGAGCGGGATGCGCCCCGAGGGCAGCTCCGCCCGCGCCACCGGCGGCGCGTCCTCCCGGAAGCCGGTGTACGGGTCCACCAGCCCGCGCAGCCGGGGGTGCGCGGGACCGCGCCACATCTCCCACCCGCCCCCGGGCACGTCGCCGCGGGCGCGCACCACGGGGCGGGGCGGGGCGGCGCTCATCCCAGGGAGCCGTCCAGGACCGTGCAGTGCACGTACTTGGGTCCGTGCATGCCCAGGATGAGGGTCTTCTCGATGTCCGCGGTGCGGCTGGGGCCGCTCTGCAGCGCCATCCCCGACGCGCCGAGGGTGGCCGCCAGTCGCAGGGTGGCCAGCAGGCCGTCCAGGATCCGGGTCTCCTCCACCACGCACACGTGGGTGGGGGCGATGAGCGCACCGGCCCGGCCGGAGGCCCCGCCGGTGAGGATGGAACCGGTGGCCGCGACGGCGGCGATGCAGCCGGTCACGGTGGCGTCCAGGTTCCTGGAGGTGGCGCGGTCGGGCGCCACGTCCTCGTACATCCACACCTCGAGCCCGGCATCTCGCAGCGCGGCGGCCAGCTCGTCGCGCGCGCCGCCAAGATCGGCGGCCAGTGCCACGTGCTGGGCCTCCACCTTCGCCAGCGCCGCCAGGACGTCGGCGACCAGTCCGTCGCGGCCCACCCGCGACGCGGTGCCGCTCACGGCCTCCAGCTCGGCGATGAACCGCGTGACGCGGTCCTCGCCCGGGCGCATCTCGGTGGGCGCCAGGTCGTACAGCTCCGCCATCAGCGCGCCCTCCGGTGCCACGGCCGCTTGGCCGGGGCGGGCATGGCCCGTCCCTGCGTCCAGCGGGCCAGGGGGCCGGACCACCTCGGGGCGGTGCGCCGCATTCCGAGCGCGCGCAGGCCCACGCGACCCATCCGGGCCGAGAGCCGGTACCCCAGCGGTGTGGACCAGGTCCACGACCAGATGGTGGCCGCGATGCGCTCGTGGCGGGGGACCTCGCCGGCCGCGGTGCGGTCGTGCCGCAGCGACAGCAGCAGGTGGTGCAGCGGGATCTTCACCGGGCAGATGTCGTCACAGGAGCCGCACAGCGAGGTGGCCTGCGAGAGCTCACCGCCGTCGTGCTGGCCGCGGAACAGCGGGGTGAGGACCGCACCGATGGGGCCGCCGTACACCCAGCCGTAAGCGTGGCCGCCCACCTGGCGGTACACCGGGCAGACGTTCTGGCAGGCACCGCAGCGGATGCAGTGCAGGGCCTCCTCGTACTTGGTGCCCAGCAGGCTGCGCCGCCCGTTGTCGAGCATCACCACGTGCATGCGCTCGGGGCCGTCCGGCTCGCCCGGTTTGCGGGGACCGGAGATCATGTTCACGTAGGTGGTGATGAGCTGGCCGGTGCCGGCGCCGGCGATGAGCGGCAGCAGCACGGCGAGGTCCTCCATCTTCGGGAGGATGCGCTCGATGCCCATGAGCGCGATGTGGGTCCTCGGCAGGCTGGTGCACATGCGGCCGTTGCCCTCGTTGGTGACCAGCACGATGGTGCCGGTCTCCGCGATCCCGAAGTTGGCCCCGCTGATGCCGATGTCGGCGTCCATGAAGGCGTCGCGCAGCTCGCCCCGGGCGAACCCGGTGAGCTCCGCCGCGTCGTCGGGCAGCTCGCGTCCGGCGACCTTGGACAGGCTGGCCCGCACCTCGGCCTTGGTCTTGTGGATGATCGGCGCGATGAGGTGCGACGGCCGGTCGTCATCGAGCTGCACCACGTACTCGCCCAGGTCGGTCTCGGTGACGGTGATGCCGTCCTCCTCGAGGACCGGGTTCAGCCGGATCTCCTCGGTGGCCATCGACTTCACCTTCACCACGCTGCGGGCACCCTCCTCGCGGCAGATCCGGCGGATGTGCTCGCGGGCCTCGGCGGCGTCGGCGGCGCGGTGCACGATGATCCCGTTGCGCTCGAACGCGGCGATCAGCTCGGCCAGGTACCGCTCCAGGTCCGAGACGGTGCGCTCCCGGATCTCGCGGCCCAGCTCGCGCAGGCCGTCGTAGTCGTGGTCGCGGTACCGGTTGCGCAGCGTGGCCACGGCGTGGTCGGTGGCCTTCGGCACGGCGGTGCGCAGGAAGGTGTTGGCGAGCTGCTCGTTGGCGCGCTCGCGGAAGGTCGAGTTCAGCAGCGGGTCGGTGGTGCTCATCGCAGGCCCGCCTCGTGCAGCAGGGTGGCCACGTGCAGCGTGCGCAGCGGCGCACCGGTGCGGGCGAGCCGCCCCGACAGGTGCATCAGGCACCCCGGGTCCGCGGAGACCAGCACGTCCGTCGGCGAGCTTGTCGTCGGCCATCGCCACCGACACCTCCGGGTAGCGGACGCTGAACGTGCCGCCGAAGCCGCAGCAGCGCTCGCTGCCGGCGAGCGGCACCAGCTCGAGGCCCTCGATGCACGCCATGACGTCCCGCGGCTCGGCCTTGAGGCGAAGCTCGCGGAGCATGTGACAGCTGTCGTGGTAGCCGGCGCGGCCCTCCCAGCGGAGCCCCAGACCCCGGAGGCGCTCGGTGTGCTCGGCCAGGACCGCGGTGAGCTCGCGCACCCGTCCGGCGACCTGGCGGGCCAGCGCCTCATCCTTGTCGCCGTGGAAGAGCTCGGGCCAGTGCATGCGCATCATGGACGCGCACGAACCGGAGGGGACCGCGATCTCCCCGTCGGTCGACGCCAGCGCGCGGAGCGTCCGCCGGGCGACCCGGCGGGCCTGGTCGGCGAAGCCGGCGTTGAACGCCGGCTGCCCACAGCAGGTGGCGCCCCTGGCCGGGGCGACGGCGCAGCCGCACGCCCGCAGGGCGGTCTCGGCGTGCCCGACGACCTCGGGCGTGACGAGGTCCCCAAGGCAGGTCGGGAAGAGGATCACGTGCTCAGCCAGCGGGTCTCCATTCCAAGCAGCGGTTCACGCGCCTCGGGCGCTCCAGCAACGGTAGGGGACATCTCTGTGCTTTTTAAGACCAGTCTTCTCTCTCGAACGGGCGGTTGGACCGCGGACGACATCGCGAGTTGACAGCGCAGGAGACGACCATCAGTACCCTCGCGCCCACCGACCAGGACGGCACGGCAGCCCTTGCGGACGGCGAGGACCAAATGAGGGCGACCCATGGATGGGGAGCTCAACTCAGTGGCAGCGCAGGCGTAAGCCGTGGTTCCTGGGGCCAAGGCCCTCAGACGCACACATGGGCAGCGTTTGCGCGAGTCGACCAGGCCATGAGAAGCCGCGAACCCCGACCACGACGAACCGCAACGACCAGACACGAAGGCCTCACCCGCCCAGCCGCCACTCGGATCCCGGGCGCACGTGGACGACTCGGCCGCCCACCACCACGATCTCGACCGGGTCGTGACCGAGTCGGTACGGCACGTGCTCCAGCGGGGCGTCCAGGATCACCAGGTCGGCGCGCTTGCCCGGCTCCAGGGAACCCGCGGCGGACGACTGGCCCATCACCCAGGCCGCGTTGAGCGTGACCGCGGCGGCGGCCTCCAACGCGGTCCAGCGGTACCGGCGCACCGCCAGACCCATCACCAGGGGCAGCGAGGTCACCGGCGAGGTGCCGGGATTGAGGTCGGTGGCGAGGACCCCGATGGCCCCGGCGTCCAGCAGGGCCCGCCCCGGGGCGGCGTGCTCGTCGTTGAGGACCTCGGCGGAGGGCAGCAGCACGGCGGCGCACTCGGCCCGGCCCAGCAGGGCGACGTCGTCGGCGTGCACCATGGACAGGTGGTCCACGCTGCGGGCGCCGTTGGCCACGGCGACCGGCACCGATCGGTGACAGCCCAGCTGCTCCACGTGGGCGCGCAGCCACAGGCCGCGGTCGGCGGCCATCGCCCCCACCCGCTCCAGGGCGGCGTTGTCGAACGCCACGGACTCGATGAAGCAGTCCAGCGCGGTCACCATCGCGGCCGACAGCAGGTGGTCCAGCGCGCCCTCCACGGCGTCCAGCCACTCCCCGGGCGTGAACCCCTCGGGGACCGCGTGCGCCACCAGCGCGGTGATCGCCGTGGCCTGCGGGACGTGCCCGCACAGGGCCTCCGCCAGCCCCAGCTGACGGCGCTCGGCGTCCAGGGAGAGCCCGTAGCCGCTCTTGCACTCGAAGGCGGTGGTCCCCAGGCGCAGCATCTCGTCGGCCAGGCCGCGGGCCTGCCCCAGCACGTCACCGTCGGGCATCTCGGCCAGCATGCGTGCGCTGCTGCGGATGCCGCCGCCCAGCCGGGCGATCTCCGCGTATGGCACGCCGGCCACCTTCATGGCGTACTCCTCCGCCCGCCAGCCGGCGAACGGCAGGTGGGTGTGGCAGTCCACCAGCCCCGGCAGCACGGCCGCACCCGAGGCGTCCACCTGCACCTCCGCGCCGGGGTCGTCCTCCAGGGCCGCGATGACGCCGTCGCGGCAGGTGACGCCGCCGGGGGCGAGCGTCATGCGGTTCCCGGCGTCGCCGCGCAGGTACGGCAGCCCGGGCTCCGGCGGCAGCAGCACCTGGGCCGCCCCGTGCACCGACAGGCTGCTCACGCGCGACCCCCGATCCAGGTCTCGCGCACCAGCTCCGGTCCACCGGTGAACACGATCGCCGCCGCCAGGTGCTCGTCGGCGACGCCCGCGATGCGGTCATGGGTGAGGTCGACGGCGATCAGATCCGCGGGGGCGCCGGGTGCGATGCGGCCCTCGGGGAGTCCCAGCGCGGCGGGGCCGTGCCGCCATGCGCTGCGCAGCAGGCCCGGGGTGGGCCCCTCCTCGCCGGGTGCCACCAGCACGTTGCGCCGCTCCGCCGTGCGGCGCGCGATGAGCTCCAGCTCGCGCAGCTCGGCGAACGGGTCGATGCGGCCGTTGGCGTCGGTCCCCACGGCCATGGGGACCCCGCGGCGGTGCAGCTCCTCGGCGGGCACGTAGCCGTCGCCCAGATCGGCCTCGGTGGCCGGGCACGCGCACACCGTCGCGCCCGCCCGGGCCAGCAGGTCCATCTCGTGCGCGTCGGCGTGCGTGCCGTGCACGATCACCGTGCGGGGGCCCAGCGCGCCGGTGCGCCGCAGGAGCTCCACAGGCCGCACGCCGTGCTCGGCCAGGCACTCCTCGATCTCCCGCCGCTGCTCGCAGGCGTGGATGTGCAGGGGCAGGCCGTGAGCGGCGCAGTGGGCGGCGATCGCCTCCAGCCAGTCCGCCGGGACCGCCCGCACCGAGTGCGGGGCGGCGCCCACGCGCACCAGCGTCCGGTCCACGGTGCGGCGGCGCAGGTCGTCCAGGCGCGCCAGGTAGGTCGCGACGTCCGGGTCGCAGAAGCGCCGCTGCCCCGGCTCAGCCGGGCGCCCGGCGCCGGCCCGGGCGTAGGCCACCAGCAGCAGCACGATCCGCATGCCCTCGGCCTCGGCGGCGGCGATCACGCGCATGGCCAGCTCGTTGGGGTCGTCGTACGGGGTGCCGTCGGGCCGGTGGTGGACGTAGTGGAACTCGCCCACCGAGGTGAACCCGGCGGACCGCATCTCCCGGTAGGCGCGGCGGGCGACGTCCTCGATGCCGTCGGGGTCCAGGCGCCCCGCCAGGTCGTACATCGCCGTGCGCCAGGTCCAGAAGTCGTCGCGCCCCTCCGGCGCGGCACGCTCAACCACGCCCCGCAGGTCGCGCTGGAAGGCGTGGGAGTGGACGTTCGCCACGCCGGGCATCAGCACCCGCCCGGGCAGCGCGAGGGCGCCCTCGGTCGCGGTCCCCACATCGGTGATCAGCCCCGTCGCGGGGTCCACGGTCACCGCCAGGCCGCGGCGCGGCCCGTCCGCGTCCAGCACCAGCTCCGGTGCCAGGACCGTTGTCACGACGTGATGCCCGGCAGGTCCATCCCGGTGGCCCGGGCGTGGTCCAGGGCCTCCTCGTAGCCGGCGCTCGCGTGCCGCATGACCCCCGTGCCGGGGTCGTTGGTGAGCACCAGCCGCACGCGCTCGGCCCCCTCGTCGGTGCCGTCGGCCAGCACCTGCGCGCCCGAGTGGAGGGACCGCCCGATCCCCACCCCGCCGCCGTGGTGCAGCGCCACCCACGCCGCGCCGGAGGCGACGTTGAGCATGGCGTTCAGCAGCGGCCAGTCGGCGATGGCGTCCGACCCGTCCTTCATGCCCTCGGTCTCCCGGTAGGGGGAGGCGACGGACCCGGAGTCCAGGTGGTCGCGCCCGATGATGATCGGCGCCCGCACCTCGCCGGTGCGCACCAGCTCGTTGAAGGCCAGGCCCGCGCGGTGGCGATCACCGTAGCCCAGCCAGCAGATCCGGGCGGGCAGCCCCTGCACGGCGATGCGCTCGGCGGCGGCGTCCAGCCAGCGGTGCAGCTTGGCGTCATCGGGGAAGAGCCGGCGCACCGCGTCGTCGGTCGCGGCGATGTCCGCCGGGTCTCCGGACAGCGCGGCCCACCGGAACGGCCCGATCCCGCGCGCGAACAGCGGCCGGATGTAGGCCACCACGAACCCCGGGTAGTCGAACGCCCGCCCGAAGCCGGCATCGCGGGCCTCGGTGCGCAGGTTGTTGCCGTAGTCGAACACCTCGGCGCCGGCGTCCATGAAGCCCACCATGGCCGCGCAGTGGGTGGCCATGGACTCCCGGGAGCGGCGCACGTACTCCTGCGGGTCCGCCTCGCGCAGCGCGGCGGCGTCGTCCAGCGAGAGCCCGGCCGGGACGTACCCCACCAGCGGGTCGTGGGCGGAGGTCTGGTCGGTCACGATGTCGGGCCGAAAGCCGCGACGCAGCAGCTCGGGGAGCACCTCGGCGGCGTTGCCCACCACGCCGATCGACAGCGCGCGCCGCTCCCGGCGGGCCTCCTCTGCCAGCCGGACCGCCTCGTCCAGGTCGCCGGCCCGCACGTCCAGGTAGCGGGTCTCCAGGCGCCGTTCGATGCGCCACGGGTCGACGTCCACGCACAGGGCCACGCCGCCGTTGAGCGTCACCGCCAGCGGCTGGGCGCCACCCATGCCGCCCAGGCCCGCGGTGAGCACCACGCGCCCGGCCAGGGTGCCGCCGAACCGCTGCTCGCCGATGGCCGCGAACGTCTCGTAGGTGCCCTGCACGATGCCCTGCGAGCCGATGTAGATCCACGACCCGGCGGTCATCTGGCCGTACATGGTGAGGCCCAGGGCCTCCAGGCGCCGGAACTCGTCCCAGGTGGCCCAGTCGGGCACCAGGTTCGCGTTGGCGATGAGCACCCGGGGCGCCATGCGGTGGGTGCGGAACACCCCGACGGCGCGGCCGGACTGCACGAGCATCGTCTCGTCGTCCTCCAGCCGGCGCAGCGTCGCCACGATGCGGTGGAAGTCCTCCCACGACCGGGCCGCCCGGCCGGTGCCGCCGTAGACCACCAGGTTGGCGGGGTCCTCCGCCACGTCGGGGTCGAGGTTGTTCATGAGCATCCGCAGGGCGGCCTCCTGCTGCCAGCCGCGGCAGGAGATCTCGGTGCCGCGCGGCGCACGGATCACGGGAGCCTCGGTGCTCACTCCCCCACCCCGCGGGCGCGGAAGGACGCGGCGTGCCCGGGGAAGCCCTCGTGGTCGCACAGCGGCAGCACGCACTGCGCCATGTCGGCCAGCGCCTCGCGGCTGGCCCGGGCGATGGAGGTGGCCTTCAGGAACGTCTGGGCGGTGATCGCCGAGCTCACCTTCGCGAACCCGCCGGTCGGCAGGGCCGCCGGCACGCCCGCAGCGAAGTTCCCCGCGCTGATCGGCGTCCACGGCCCCACCAGGATCTCGCCGGCGTTCACCAGCAGCGGCAGCAGGGCGTCCGGGTCGCGCACGTCCACCACCATGTGCTCCGGCGCGTGGGCGTTGGCCACCTCGGCGGCCTGGGTCAGGTCGTCCACCAGGATGACCCCGCCGTACCCGGTCAGCGAGCTGCGGGCGTACGAGCGGCGCGGCTCCGGCAACTCGGCCAGGCGCCGTTCCACGATCGCCACCAGGGCGTCCACCAGCGCCCGGGAGGGCGTCACCAGCAGGCTCGCCGAGTCGGGGCCGTGCTCGGCCTCGTTGAGGATGTCGGAGGCGATGAACTCCGGGTCGGCGCCATCGTCGGCGATCACCAGGCTCTCCGACGGCCCCAGCAGCATGTTGGTGACCACCCCGTGCGTCTGCACCAGCAGCTGCGCGGCCGTCACCGCCGGGCTTCCGGGCCCCACCACCATGCGGACCGGCCGCACCGACTCGGTCCCGAACGCGGCGGCGGCGATGCCGGCGGGGCCGTTCGCGCGGTGGATCTCGGTGATCCCCAGCTCCCATGCGGCGAACAGCACGGCCGGGTCCACCTCGCCGGCGCCGCCGGGCGCGGGCGGCACGATGACGGCGATCTCCGGCACACCCGCCACGACGGCCGGTGTGCCCAGCTGCATCATCACGCTGGGGTAGCTGGCCTTGCCGGACGGCACGAAGATCGCGGCACGGGTGACCGGCGTGAGCTTCTCGCCCACCACCAGGCCCGGGCGGATCTCCTCCCGCCACTCCCGCTCGCGGGTCTGGCGGGTGTGGAACCGGCGCAGGCTCTCGATGCCGTAGAGGATCGCGTCGCGCACCGGCGCCGGCACCTGGGCGGGCGCCGCGGCGATCTCGCCCTCCGACACGCGCAGGCGCTCCGGCGGCACGTCGCAGCCGTCGAAGCGGGCGAGCGCACGGCTGCACGCCGCGTCGCCGTTGGCCCGCACGTCCTCCAGGATCTCGCCCACCGATCGCAGCAGCTCCGGGTCGAAGACCTTGCCGTTGCTGCGGGCCAGGATGCGCTCGCGGTCCGCCTCGGCCATCGACGACCAGGTGTACTCGCGCCACGGACGTCCGCTCACAGCGCCCCCTTCCAGCCGGCGGTGCGCCCGCCGTCGACGGTGATCACGGCGCCGGTCACGTAGCTGGCCGCCCCGGAAAGCAGGAACGCGATGACCTCGGCGGACTCGACGGCCGTTCCCACGCGTCCCAGCGGGATGTCGGCCTCGATGTGGGCCCGCGTGTGCGGATCCGACAGCGTCTGGGCGGTCATCTCGGTGAGCGTGTAGCCGGGGCACACCGCGTTCACCCGCACGCCGTCGCGGGCGAGGTCCACCGCCATCGACCGGGTCAGCGCGATGAGCGCCCCCTTGGAGGTGTTGTAGTCGGCGAAGTGCTCCTCGGCGACCAGGCCGTTGATGGACGACACGTTCACGATCGCGCCGCCCACGCCGCGCACCGACATGTCCACCGCGGCCTGCCGGGACAGCAGGAACGCGGCGGTCACGTTCACCTCCAGCACGCGCCGCCAGTGGTCGTCGTCGAGGGCGGTGAACGGGGCGCCCTCACCGTCGATGGCCGCGTTGTTGACCAGCAGGTCGATGCCGCCCACCGCCGCCCGGGCCGCGGCGGCGATCTCCTGGGCGGCGCCGGGCTCGCCCACGTCGGCCACGAAGCGCGACGCCGACTCGCGGCCGTGGGCGGCGCGGATCTCGGCGACGGCCATGTCCAGCCGGTCCTCCCGGCGGGCCACCAGCAGCACCCGCGCCCCGCGCTCGGCCAGCAGCCGGGCCGTCGCCAGGCCGATCCCCGAGGACGCGCCGGTCACCACCGCACCCAGCCCAGCGAAACCGCTCATGCCACCCCCGTCAGCGCACCGTCACGGATCGCGGCGACCACCGCCGCGATGTCATCGGCCATCGGCCGGTCCTCATCCACCATCGGCGTGATCCGCCGCAGCCGCGCGTGCAATTCCTCCACGCCCGGGCCGGAGACCAGCGGCCGGCGCAGGTCGATGGCCTGCGCGGCGCAGATGAGCTCGATCGCCACCACCGCCAGCGCGTTGTCGATCGCAGTGCGGGCCTTCAGGCCGGCCGTGGCACCCATCGAGTTGAAGTCCTCCTGCCCGGCGCTGGTGGGCAGCGACCCGGTGCCCGCCGGATGCGCGAGCACCTGGTTCTCGGCCACCAGCGCGGCGGCGGTGTACTGCAGCACCATCAGCCCCGAGCGCGTCCCGGGCGAGCTGGTGAGGAACGGCGGCAGCGACCACTGGTCGCCCCGGCCGTCGAGCATCCGGTAGGTGCGGCGCTCGCTGAACGCGGCGACTTCGGCGACGGTGATGGCCAGCGTGTCCAGCGGCAGCGACAGCGGTTGCCCGTGGAAGTTCCCGCCGGAGAGCACCTCGTCGTCGTCCGGGAAGCACAGCGGGTTGTCGGTGACCGCCCCAAGCTCGGGTTCCAGCGCGCCCGTCACGTAGTCCAGGGCCTCGGCGGTGGCGCCCAGGACCTGGGGGATACAGCGCAGCGTGTAGGCGTCCTGCACCCGCTCGCACTCGGCGTGGCTGGCCAGCATCCCGGATCCACGCAGCATGCCGCGCATCCGCTCGGCCACCCGCGCCTGCTGGCGGCGGCCGCGCAGCGCATGGATGCGCGCGTCCATCGGGGTCAGCGATCCCAGCAGGGCGTCCAGCGACATGGCCGCCGCGGCCTCCGCGGCGTCCTGCAGCAGCCGGGCGTCGTGCACCGCCAGGGCACCCAGCGCGCCCATCATGTGCGTGCCGTTCACCAGCGCCAGGCCCTCCTTGGCCACCGGCTCCAGCGGCGACAGGGACGCCGCGGCCAGCGCGGAGGCCGCATCCCGCGGGCCATCAGGGGTCTCGACGCGGCCCTCGCCGCACATCGCCAGCGCCAGGTGCGCCAGGGGGGCCAGGTCGCCGCTGGCGCCCACCGACCCCTTGGACGGCACCTCCGGCGTGATCCCGGCGTCCAGCATGCCCACCAGCAGCTCCACCACGTGCGGGCGCACCCCGGAGTGGCCGCGTGCCAGCGACGCGGCCAGCAGGACCATCATGCCGCGCACCACCTCGCCCGGCAGCGGCGGCCCCACGCCCGCGGCGTGGCTGGCCACCAGGTTCCGCTGCAGCCGCATCAGCTCGGCGTCGGGGATGCGGATGACCGCAAGGCTCCCGAAGCCCGTGTTCACCCCGTACACCGGGCGGCCGGCGGCGACGATGTCGTCCACCAGCCGCCGTGCCGCGCCCACGCGGCCGGCGACCGCCGCGTCCAGCCGCACCGGCCTGCCGTGCCTGGCGACCGCGACGATGTCGTCCACGCCGGGCGGCGTCACGCCCAGGATGAGGGCATCGGTCAATCCAGCGTGCCCTTGACGCCCGCCGTGGCCCCGGCCCGCCAGGGGTCGGGGGCCAGCGCCGCCCGCAGCGCCCGGGCGAACGCGCGGAAGCACGCCTCCCAGCGGTGGTGCGGGTCGGTGCCGGTGATGAGCCGCAGGTGCACGGTGCCGCCCGAGCCCTGCGCGAAGCCCTCGAAGAACTGCACCAGGTCGTGGCCGTAGCTGTCCTCGACGGTCTCCGACCGCTGGGAGGCCGGCAGGTCCAGGTGGTGGTTCGCCCGCCCCTCCAGCGAGAACATGGCGAACGCCAGGGCCTCATCGATGGTGCCGTGGGCCTCTCCCACCGAGGCGACGCCCTCCGGGATGCGGCGCTCCACCACCCGCCGCACGCATCGGCCCATGGCGATGCCGATGTCCTCGCACACCACGTGCGAGAGGTTGAAGCGCCTGGTGGCGTAGCGGGCCGTGATGTTGAGGCCGCCGTGCCAGGCGATCATCTCCAGCATATGGTTGAAGAAGTCGATGCCGGTGTCCAGCGCGGTGTCCGGATCACGGGGCCCGAACTCCAGCGCGAGCTCGATCTCCGACTCCCGGGTGGCGCGGCGCACCGCGACCCCGCCGCCGGGCAGGTCCTCGAGGTCGGTTCCGGTGTTGCTCATGCGGCGCCCTCCGGCACGACGATGGTCTTCAGTCCCCGGTACCCGCCGGCGGCCGCCTCGGCCACCGCGTCCGGGAGCTCCGGCAGTCCCACGACCCGGTTCACCACCGGCGCGAACCGGCCGGGGTCGGCGGCCAGGGCCGCCAGGGTGGCGGGCATCTCGTCCTCGAACACGTGGCACCCGGCGATGGCCTGCTCGGCGGCCAGCAGGGCGTTGGCGTCCAGCGCCTCCGGCGCGTGGTGCAGGGACACCAGCATGACCGTGCCGCCGGGCGCGCATGCCGCCATCGCGGTGGCCACCGAGCCCGCGAAGCCGGCGCAGTCGAACACCGCGTCGGCGCGGAAGCCCGCCGGCAGCGCGTCCACGACGGGCATCCCGGTGGCGTCCGCCAGCAGCCTGGCCCGCACGGGGTCGGTCTCGGCGATCACCACGTCCAGGTCCGGCGGCAGCATGAGCGCGCAGAGCGCCCCGATCGGCCCGCCGCCGATGACGCCGATGCGCCGCGCCCCGGGCGCGAGGCGCTCCAGGCGGCGGCCGGCGTGCATCGCCACCGCCGCGGGCTCGGCCAGCACGGCCACGGCGGGGTCGAGGCCCGCGGGCACGGCCCAGGTGCGGGACTCCGGCACCATCACCAGCTCGGCGAAGCCGCCATCGCAGACCTCGCCCAGGAACCCGATGGCGCCGCAGCGCTGCGCGTGGCCGGCCAGGCACTCCGGACAGGCGCCGCAGGGCACGCGTGAGTCCAGCGCCACCGCGGTGCCCACGGCCGTGGCGGTGCCCTCCCCCGCCGCCGCGACCACCCCGGTCACCTCGTGCCCCGGGGTCACGGGGAAGGCGGTGACGAAGGCGCCGGTGCGCCACACGTGGAGGTCCGACCCGCACACTCCCGTGGCCTGCACGCGCACCAGCAGCTCGCCCGGACCGGGGTCCGGCGGAGCGAGCTCCTCGACGCGCAGGTCGCGGACGCCGTGCAGGCGGGCGGCGATCACCTCTCGGCCGCCCGGGCCTCGGCGATGATGCTCTCCAGCACCCGCCCGCGGATCTCCACGAAGGCCGGGTCGGTGAGCATCTCGGGGGTGCGGGGCCGCGGCAGCGGCACCGGGATCTCCTCCTTGATGCGCCCGGGCCGGTTGGTCATCACCAGGACGCGGTCGGCCACGTAGACCGCCTCCTCCACGTCGTGGGTGACGAACAGCACGGTGAGGCGGTGGGCCTCCCACACCTCGGCCAGCAGCTGCTGCATCATCCGCCGGGTGAGGGCGTCGAGCGCCCCGAAGGGCTCGTCCATGAGCAGCACCTGCGGCCGGTAGACCAGCGCGCGGGCGATGGCGACCCGCTGCTTCATGCCGCCGGAGAGCTCGCGCGGGTAGGCGTCGGCGAACTCGCCCAGGCGCATCTGCGCCAGCAGCTCCGCGGCCCGCTCGCGGCGTTCCGCCTTCGACGCGCCCTCGCCGTGCAGCGCGAACTCCACGTTCTGACGGGCGGTGAGCCACGGGAACAGCGTGTAGGTCTGGAACACCACCCCGCGGTCGCGGCCGGGACCGGTGACCGGATGCCCGTCCAGCAGGACGCTGCCCTCGCTGGCCTCCTGGAGCCCCGCGAGGATCGAGAGCAGGGTGCTCTTGCCACACCCGGAGGTCCCGACCAGCGCCACGAACTCGTTCTCGGCGATCTGAAGGCCCGCGTCCCTGAGGGCCACGACCTCGCGCTCGCCGCGCCCGAAGGTCTTGCCCAGCCCCCGGATGTCGACCTTGCTCATCGGCGCTCCTCCGCCCAGCGGAACAGTCGTCGCCCGGTGAAGCGCAGCACCTGGTCGATGGTGAGGCCGATGAGCCCCAGCACCAGCAGGTAGCCGAAGATCGTGTCGCTCTGGAAGAACTGCCGGGCGCGGGCGATGCGGTATCCGAAGCCCTCGGCGGCGCCGACCAGCTCGGCGAGGATGAGCCACGACCACGCCCACCCGAGCATCGCGCGGGCGGCGTCCCAGATCCCCGGGGCGGCGGCGGGCAGCACGATGCGCCGCACGATCGCCAGCTCCGAATGGCCGAGCGTGCGGCCGATGTCCACCAGCTCCATCTGGACGCGGCGCACCACGTCCATGATCAGCAGCGTCTCGAAGAAGAACGTGCCGAACCAGATGACGAAGTACTTGTAGGTCTCGTCGAAGCCCACCCACAGGATCGCCAGCGGCACGATGGCGGCCGGCGGGATGTACCGCAGGAACTCGATGGCGGGGGTGAAGGCGGCGTCGCCGGCCCCGAACGAGCCCATCAGCACGCCCAGGGGCACCGCCATCGCGGTGGCGACGGCGAACCCGACGACGATGCGCACGATCGAGGCCTTGGCGTCGTCCCACAGCGTGCCGTCGGACGCGAGCTCGCCCAGACGTCCGAGCACGTCGCCCGGCGAGGGCAGGAAGATCGCGTCGACCATGCCGCCGTAGGTGGCGATGCACCACGCGGCGATGATCCCGGCGAAGACCGTGACCGAGATCGCCAGGTACAGGCCGGGGTGAATGCCCCCGCCGATGCGCAGCGCGGCCGGGCGGCGGCGCCGGGCCCGTGGCGCGGGGGTCAGGGGAACGTCGCTGCTCACTTCCGGGCGGGTCCTTTCCTGCGCGGGGGACGTCCGCTGGCAATTCCGTTGGACGGCACTATATTCCGCTCAATGGCACGTGCACACCGCGGCGAGGACGATCACGAGACCGCCCCGATGCGGTCGGTGGACCGCGCGCTCCGGCTGCTCGTGAGCGTGGCCGAGACCGCGGACGGCCTCAGTCTCGCCGACGCGGCCCGCAGCACGTCGCTCGCCCCCTCCACGGCCCTGCGCCAGCTGCGCGGCCTGGAGGCCGCCGGGTTCGTCTCGCGCACGCCCGACGGGCTGTTCACGGCGGGCCCCACGCTCACCCGCCTGGGCCTGCGGGCGGCCGGCCGCTCGCCGCTGGCGGCGCTCGCCGAACCCCGCCTGCGGACCCTCGCCCGCGAGCTGGAGGAGTCCGCGTACCTCGGGGTGCGCAGCGACGCCGACCACGGCGTCTACCTGGCGCAGGCGCCCAGCCCGCTGGCCATACGACACGTGTCGTGGCTGGGCGAGCTGGTGCGGCTGGAGGGCAGCGCCCTGGGCGCGGCCCTCGACGGCGACGTGGCGGCCGACGGGGTGGCCGTGCGCAGCGACGTGGTGGAGGACGGGGTCACCGCCGTCGCGGCCCCGGTGCGGGGTCCCGGCGGGGAGGTGCTCTGCGCCATCAGCGTGGTGGGCCCCGGTTTCCGCCTGAGCGGCGCGGCGCTGGCGGCCGCCCGCCGGGCCGTGGCGGCCGAGGCGGCGCGGTTGGCCGCCGAGTACGGCGGCGCCGCTGTACGGTCCGTGGCGTGAGCATCACCGCCGCCCACATCGCCGCCCGCATGGCGGGCATCCTTCCCATCGGGCTCGGGCCCAACGGCACCAACCGCCTGGCCTGGACGGCCGAGGACGCCATGGCCGCCGAGTGGTTCCGCGAGCAGGCGGAGGCGCTGGGCCTGGTGGTGGAGCGCGACCCGGCCGGGTCGCTGTGGGCGGTGCCGGACGCCCCCGGCCCCTGGTGGGCGGTGGGCTCGCATCTGGACTCCGTCCGCGACGGCGGGTCCTACGACGGGGCGCTGGGCGTGGCCGCCGCATTCGAGGTCGCGTCGCGCCTGCGGCACCCCATCGCGGTGATCGCCTTCGCCGACGAGGAGGGCGCGCGGTTCAACACGCCCACGTTCGGCAGCCGCGCGCTGGTGGGACGCCTCGACGTCGCCGACGCGCTGGGCCGCCGCGACCACGACGGGATCTCCATGACCGTGGCCATGCGCACCGCCGGGGTGGACCCGGACGGGCTGGCCGGCGCGCCCGCATGGCTGGGACGCCTCAAGGGGTTCCTGGAGCTGCACATCGACCAGACCACCGAGCTCGCCGAGGCCGGCATGCCGGCCGGCGTGGTGGCCGGCCTGGCGGCCCGGCTGCGGCTGGCCCTGCACGTGCGGGGCCGGGCCGACCACTCGGGCACGACGCCCATGGGCGGCCGCGCCGACGCCTTGCTCGCCGCGGCCCGCGTGGTGGTCGCCGTGAACGACCTGGCCCTCTCCCGCCCCGGCGTGGTGGCCACCGCCACGCGCCTGCTCACCGAGCCCAACGCGCTCACCACGGTGGCCGAGGACGCGCGGATGTGGATCGACGTGCGCGCCCCCGCCGGGTCGGACCTGGACGCCGTCGAGGCGGGTGTGCGGGATGCCGCCGCCACGGCCGCCGCGCTCGGAGGCGTGACCGCGGAGGTCACCGTGGCCTCGCGTTCGGAGGCGGTGGTGTTCACGCCGTCCATCCGCGCCGCGCTGCGCGCGCAGCTTCCGGGCGATGCGCGCGAGCTGCTCTGCTTCGCCGGGCACGACGCCGGCATCCTGGCCGAGCGTCGTCCGGAACGCGACGGGCGTGAGCCACGCGCCGACGGAGCACGTGGAGCTGGCGGACGCCGCCGCGGCCGCCGACGTGATGCTCGGCGGCCTTCGGCGCCTCACCGGGGGATGAGCGTGGCCGGCCCCGGGCCGGCCACGCGCATTCCGGTGGGTGCTACTTGTTGGCCGCCTGCACGAAGGCCGGGTTCACCAGGCCCTGGGCGTCGATGTCGCCCTCGATGAGCCCCGCCTCGGTGGCGAAGGTCTTCACGTCGGCCAGCGTGGTGTCGAAGTACGTGCCGCCCGGGACGATCTCGGTCGCGTTCTCGGCGAGGTTGTAGAACTTCACCCCGTCGAAGGCGGTCTTGAGGTCGCCGGGCTTGGCGCCCACGGACGTCTCGATGATCGCCTGCGCGGCGGTCGGGTCCTTCTGGTACTCGTCGTACGCGGACTGCCAGCTCTTGATGAGCGCCAGGACCTGGCCGGGCCGCTCCTCGAGCACCTCGTTGCGGACGACGAACACGTCGCTGATGAGGCCGGGGTTCTCACCCGCGGTGAAGAGCAGCTTCCACGTGCTGTCCTTCTGCAGCGCGGTGGTGAGGTACGGCTCGTAGGTGACCGCGACGTCCACCCGCTTGGCGAGCGCGGCGACACCGGCGTCCGACGCGGGCGTCGGGACCTTGGTGACGTCGTCGATGGTGAGGCCGTTCTCGCTGAGGGCGTACCGCAGCAGGATGTCGCTGGTGGTGCCCTCCTCGTAGGCGATCTTCTTGCCCTTGAGGTCCGCGACGGTGGCCACGGAGCTCGGCGCCAGAATGGCGTCGGCGGTGGTGCTCTGGTCGAGCAGCAGCACGATCGTGATCGGCAGCCCGGCCGCGGCGAGCCGCATGGCCGTGTGCGTGGCGATGTTCGCGCCGTCGAGCTTCTTCGACGCGAGCGCCGCGTTGATCTCGTCGTCGGTGTTGAAGTTCGTGATCTTCGCGTCCACACCGTTGGCCGCGAACAGGTCCTTGTCCTCCGCGACCCGCCACAGGCCGTACCCCAGCCAGGGCTCGATGCCCATCTGGAACGTGCCCGCCTCGGCGGTCGTCGGGATCGCGGCGGTCGTGTCGGTCGCGTCACCGGACGACGAGTCGTCGTCTCCGCCGCAGCCTGCGACCACCAGGGCCAGCGCCGCGATCATCGCGACAAGCCAGGCCCACTTCTTGGATCGGGTCACCCCTGGTCCCCCCTGTGTTCGGGTGTTTCGAACGCCCGGAACCTACGGGTGCGAGACCCCGCGGGGCAAGCGCCCACCGCGATCAGCCGATGCCGGTCGCGATCAGGTAGTAGAGGGGGATGCCGGCGATCAGGTTGAACGGGAAGGTGATCGCCACAGCCGAGGTGAGGTAGATCCCCGGGTTCGCCTCGGGCAGCGCGATGCGCACCGCGGCGGGCGCGGCGATGTAGGAGGCGCTCGCCGCCATCGCCCCGAGCACCGTCGCCCCGGCCACCGAGAGGCCGCTCGTGACCCCCATCGCCACGCCGGCCGCCCCAAGGGGGATGGGGAACAGGATCCCGAACGGCACGATCCGCAGCGCGGTCCGCGGCAGGTCCTTCGCTCGCGATGCCGCGGTGATCCCCAGGTCCAGCAGGAACAGGGTGAGCATCCCGTAGAAGAGGGTTCCGAAGAACGGCTCGACCGTGGCATACCCATCGCTGCCGGCGACCGCCCCGATGACGATGCCGCCCACGAGCAGCACGATGCTGGTGCCGGTGAGGGTCTCGCGCAGGACCTCGCCGCGGCTCCGGCGGCCGCCTCTCACCGAACCCGCCAGCAGCAGGGCGATGATGATGCCGGGCACCTCCAGCAGGGCCAGGAGGGTGGGCATGAAACCCTCGGGCTCCAGGCCGGACGCCTGGAGGAAGGTGATGCTCGCGGCGAAGGTGACCGCCGACACCGACCCGTAGTGCGCGGCCATGGCGGCACTGTCGGCCCGCGACAGGCGGAGCACCCGCATCGCGGCGGCGAAGGTGACCAGGGGAATCGCCGCCGCGAGCACGAGTGTGGCGAGCGCGGGAGCCCAGAGTTCTGAGGGGGAGGTCTCCCGCAGTGCCACGCCGCCCTTCAACCCGATCGCGAGGAGCAGGTAGATGGACAGCGATTTGGTGAGCCCTCTCGGGAACCGAAGATCGGAACCCGCGAGGACCGCCACGGCCCCCAGCGCGAACGCGAGGACCATCGGCGTTGTGAGGTTGGCGACGGCGGTGTCGAGCGCGTTCACGCGTCAGCGGCGTTCACGTCTCGGCATCGCCGTCACCGGCTGCCACGGGGGGACCCGACGGGCGGCCCAGGGGGACCGGCCGCCCGCCGGAAACCTGCTTAGGCGTCCTCGCCGAGGAACTTCTTCACGTCGAGACCGCGCTCCTCCATGATGCGGCGGAACGTGTCGAGCATCTCCTCCGGGTAGTCCGGCAGGCCGCCCTGGTCGATGAGCTGCTGGGCACGGGCCTTGATCCGCGGGCCGAAGTCCCAGTCGTCGTCGTTGATGAGACGCTTGATCTCGCGCTCGGGCCAGGACACGACGCCGGGGTCACGGCTGAACTGCGTGGCGATGCGGTCGATCTCCTCGAAGCGGCCGTCGAGCGGGGCCTGCTCCTGGAGCATGCCGGCCTGCTTCTGCCACTCCACCAGCTCGGGCTCGATGTGCATCGGGTTCTTGAACTGGTCGTCGTGGAAGAGCTTCTCGAACTTCAGGCGGACACGCTGGCCACCGGCCTTGCGGTCCTCGTTCGGGTAGCCGACCACGTGGGCCCACGTGAACTTGTACTCCGGCGGCAGGCCGAAGGCCTTCTCCACGCCACCCGGCTTACGGCCGAAGGCGATGAGGCTCTGGGAGACGCCGAGCGCCTCACCGGCGATCATGGCGTTCGCCACCGCAAGACCGCTCTCGAACCGCAGCAGCTGGTCCGTGCGCTCCGTCGGGAACGACATGAGCCGCGGGATGGTCTGCGTCATCGAGAACTCGTAGTTCCAGCCGTGGTACTTGGTGAGCGCGCCGGACATGGCGAGGGTCGAGAGACCGTCGTTGGGGTTCGTGACCCAGAAGATCAGGTGCGAGGCCTGGTTGATCATCTGGACGTTGAAGCCGGAGACGCACTCCTCGATCTCGTCCCACATGTCCGTGGTCCGGCGGTTCACAACGATCGCCTCGGTGGCGTTGATGTTCCCCTGGCAGGACTGCAGCCGGCCGGCCTGGAGCATCGTCTTGATCTTCCAGTCCTCGACCACCTTCTCGGGGTCGTAGTACCGGATGGTGCGGCGATCACCGATCGCCTGCAGCACTGTCTTTGTCGGAATGTCGGCCGAGGTCGGCAGGGTGGACATCAGGGCATCTCCTTGGGGAATGCGCGATTTCGAACGCTGCTCGCGTTCTCATGATTGCCGTTACCCGAAGTATATAGCCTGCTTTGTGTCTCCTGCTACCCACTACGCGGGTGTGTGGCAGCGACGAGCGTTTTTCAGGGCGGGCGGCCCCTCCGGCGCCCCGCAGGGGCGCCGTTCGCTTTTCGTTTGTGGTCGTTTCAGCGGCTTCTCATCGCCGTTTCGACTCGCGCAAACGCATCGCTGATCGGCGTCCGGCGACGTTGGCCCCAGGAACCACGGCTCACGCCTGCCTGCAACCGACTCGCTCGGCTCATCCATGAGCCGATTGCTCTTGGCAGTCGTCCACCGGATTGGGTGCTCTGCGGCCGTCTGGGGTCAGCGTCCGCACGGGTACCGATAGTCGAATGGACGTCTGAACCGGCGGGTGGCAGGGTTCGGGCGCGGAGTGATCCGGGCTTGGAGAGGTGCAGCAGTTGTCTCGGCGCCCCGCAGGGGCGCCGTCTGCTTCTCACTTGTGGTCGTTTCAGCGGACTTCTATGGCCGCCCAGCCTCGCGCAAGGTCTGGCGCTGAGATGCGTCCGGCGACGTTGGCCCCAGGAACCACGCCTTTCGGCTGCCTGCAATCAGCTCGCTCGGCTCATCCGTGAGCCGATTGTTCTTGGCAGTCGTCCGC
>LNFM01002572.1_pt1 | contig 83574 bp, 85 predicted proteins | sample 596031 | NCBI WGS metagenome assembly LNFM01 (sample SAMN04254537, study PRJNA301005) | activated carbon metagenome | isolation source: dual media filters at the Ann Arbor, Michigan drinking water treatment plant | place: USA: Ann Arbor | reverse complement strand
GATGTCGTGTCGATGAAGGGTGGCTAGCATTCGGTTATGGACTCTTGAACGAAAACCGCATTTTGACACATCTTGTGACGACAGTATCTAGCAGTGTTGCATTATTTTCTCAAACACGGCTTTCGCTAGAAGAGGCGGCACGGCATTGCCCACTTGCTGCTGCTGAAATCCTATTGACCCTTTGAACTCGAAGCTGTCGGGAAATGATTGTAATCTGGCGGCTTCCCGCACCGAAAGCCCTCTGTGTTGGCGCGGGTGTACCAGCATGTTTTTCCTGAAGTTCCCAATAACCACGGAAGGCTCGGTCTCCTTGAGCCGATGATAAATTCCAGTGTGACAGCGGCTTCTGTCGGCGTAATTGTCCATCATGCATTCAGGAATGTCTTCCCAATTGCCGCCTTGGGGAATATGCCGGTAACGGTCAATGATATGGGGTGCATTTCGGGTTACCAGGTGATTGGCGGATTTCTTCAATCCTCCCCTCATGTTGCGCGCGTACTCCGATTTGGACTCGCTCTTGTATGGCAGCACGTCCTGAGATGCTCCGGTTTCTAGGTCGGGAAGATCCGAAAGTGCTTCGCGCACAGTCACCGGAATGGAAGTTGCAGGCTCAGGTATGTTCACACTAATTCCATGCAGTGATCCGATTACAAAGAGCCGTGACCGGTTTTGCGGCACGCCAAAGTCCTTTGAGTTCAACACATCGTACGACAAAGTGTAGCCCAAGTCACTCAGGCCATTCAGGACATGATCAAGAAAAGAGGCTCCTTCCGTTTCCAAGATGCCCTTTACGTTTTCAAAAACTACGAAATCGGGCCGCAGGTCTCGAGCAAACCGGAGGTATTCAAGGAATAGCCAATTCGTTGGATTGGCGGACGACCTCGTCCGCTGATTCGACGTGGAAAAGCCTTGGCAAGGAGGGCCGCCAAATAAAACCGAAGGCTGGGCGTCATGGTCAGCGACCTCCATTGCTTTGATTTTCCTGATGTCTTTGTTCAGCATCCGAACGCCAGGGTGATTGTGCACATATGTCGCGGCTGCGTGTGGATCGGCCTCAACTGCAACAGTTACACGAATGCCGCACATTTGGGCCCCCAGTGACATCCCTCCGGCACCAGAAAATAGGTCAAATCCAATCATAGGGCAAGTATTCTTGTGTCTGGAAATTTCCACGCAGCGTATCACAAGCACTGGACTTGTCAATTGGGTTTAGCGCATCTGGCCCGCCGCATTCTACCATCTATCGTTTGGTAATCTCTTTGCGTCTTTTCTTGGCATCAAAGTGCTGCGCACACAAAATGATCACCCCAAATGGCTGTCGCAAAGGGCCAAAACGGTTGGGAAGGGAAGGGGGTTGTTAATGGAAAGGCCCTATCCTAAAAGGGCTGTCGCAAAGGGCCAAGGGTTAAAAAGGGCAAAGGCCGCTGACACTGATCCAAGGCCTTTGCCGCATCGTCCACGCCGCGCCCGACGGCGATTCAAGCAAGGTGACCGGCCAGCGCGTCAAACTGACAGTGGTGCCAGAACAGCTGGTGTTCATGGAAAAGTAGGGCAGGGCGGCGTATATTGATGCCGTTCTTGATTTGGGGAAGTTGGAGTCCGATCCGGACCCCTTAGCCTCGGCCTTCCCAGGGTTCGAGGGCGCCAGATGATTCATATCAAACGAAGGAGATTGATAGTGAGCAATAAGACAGTCAATAAAGCAGACCTAATCGACGCCGTGCATGCCAGGCTCGACACAATGACCAAGAAGGATGTGGCGGCGGTCATCAAGAGCTTGTTCGAAGAGGTGACGCACACGGTCGCCAAGGGCGGAGAGATCAGCCTGATCGGATTCGGCAAGTTCCATGCGGCCCAGCGTGCGGCACGCACCGGGCGCAATCCGGCCACCGGCGAGGAGCTCAAGATCGCTGCGTCCACCGTACCGAAATTCACCGCTGGCAAGGCCTTCAAGGATGCGGTTGCCAAGAAGAAGTAACTGTCGCAACAAACAGCAGGCCGGTGCTTGAAGCGGGGGCTGTCCGTTATTGACAGGCACCACCTCAAAGCCAATGCAGCCTGCAGGTTTTGTAATCATTTTGTCACAAACTTGCGGCAGTGCAGATTTGTGTGGGGTACGCACAGAGTTATCCACAGATTCCGTGGATAACTCAAATCGACCATCAATGATCCTTAGGCGGGCGAAGGGGTATCACGTTGTTGAACTGATGGTCGATTTCCCACTGGCGTGAGAAAGCCTCCAGCTGGTCAGGCGTGGCGCCCTTGCCGATCTGCTCCAGCATGGCCACCAGCAGGTCGTTATCGACTTTGACCCGGAATAGGTCGGGTTCCTTGCGGTCGATGTATTCGATGTCGTCCATCGACATCGACCGGATCATATCCGCGTACCTGGGCGGGACGCCAAGGCGGCGCAGGGCATCCAGATCGCCGTTTTCGATCGCCTTTTTGGCGGTGGTCAGGATGATGTAGGTCATGCCCATGGCGGCGCCCTCCGTGGTGGCGGTGTATCTTGGAATAGGGCGAGGATTATAGCTGGCAAACCCCGTCCTCCGCTAGATTGATAGTGTTGGCCCATTACAATAGGCTTAAGGCAAAACAACAACGGGGGTGTCACTTGAAATACATAAAAATGTTTTCCATCATATTCCTTCTCGGCGTTCTCGCGGGTTGCGCGCACGCCCCTGGTTACCGGGGAAGTGATTTGACCACTTTTGTAAACGGCTTTGGAGTAGTAGATCCGAATAACGAGAAGGACCTTATAGCCATAGCCAAAAAACATTTCGCTACGCATGCGAGGGCCGCCATCTATGTCGTTGGCCAGGTAGCGATCCGTCATTTTTCGTTCTCACGCAATTCCAGCAATGGTGTGAAATCAATGGCGGTTCATTAAGTTACGTCCCGCATGCGTCATCGAATAGAGACTTTCTTCGGGCCTCTGGGACTCTAAATTCAATAAAAGCCGAGGAAACGGGGATGGGCAACTATGTGGCCTATTCGTGCGCGCCTACCAAAGAGGGCGCGTCTTACCCGTTAGGATCCCTACTTGTGTATAGCGTTGGCGATCGCCGGTCGCTAAGGTACGCTCTCGACGAAAAAGTGCCTCAGGTTTTCTTGTTTTATGACGCCATGGCGATGCGGCAATTTTCGACATATTACAATGCGGAACAGGGGAAGCTGGATCGCGCTACGGTGGAAAAACGAGAGCACGAAGTAAGGGTAAAAATGGAGCGAGATAAAGCGCTGAGGGATAATATTAACGTGGGTGCTGAAGTTATTTATCAATATAACATCGGTCTCGTCGTCGAGATAAGGCCTCCACTTGCGCTCATTCAAATAAGAGGGCCTTCGGGTGCCGAAACTGTATGGGTACCAATTGATCGGCTTGAGTCCCGATGAATTGCCCTAACGACACGTTGGATGCCGCCTAGGGAAAGCGAGCGGTGGCGTCAGTAATCTACACGGCCCGCCTGGCGGCTACTTTCCAGTATGCGGTTGTTCGCGGGGACATTCGGCGCGTTGTGGCCAATCGCTTTCCGTACAGCGTTTATTTTCGCGCGGAGAAACATCGCATTGTTGTTTTGGCGGTATTCCATGGCAGCAGAAATCCTGCCATTTGGCTGGACAGAGCCTAACCCGCAGGCGCAAAAACCACTTTCACTGGCAGATACCTGCCAGCTGTGTGCAGTATCACTGAAAGCAGGACGGATCACCTATGCCGCCGCTTGGCTCTGTGGCAGGGGATAAATCAAATCACCGCAGCTGCGCTCTGAATAGCCCAGCGACATCCTCCAGCATGCCATAGGACTTCTGCAGCCGCTCGAACAGCGAATACGCCGGGCTGTAATCCTTTGCGCTCTCGACGCCAAATTCCTGCTTCAAAACGGTGGACAGATCGGACAGGCCGTCCGCCAGCCCCAGTTTCACCGCCTCGCCGCCTGTCCAGAAATCACCGGAGAACAGTTCGTCTTTCGGGCCATGCAGGCGCGGGCCACGCGCCTGCATTACCGTATCGATGAAATGGGCATGCATTTGTCCCAGCACCGTCTTGACCTTCGTCTCGTCCTCGGGCGATACCGCCTTGAAGGCATCGAGGCGATCCTTGTGGGCGCCCGCCGTGTATACCCGGCGGTCCAGCCCGATGCCGTAGCGCTTGTTGAGCTGTTCCAGATCCACGCTGAACCCGCCGAGGCCACCCTGCATGATGACCCCGATGGATCCCACGATGCTGGATCGGTTGACGTAGAGCTTGTCGGCCGCCACGGCGATGAAATAGGCGCCGCTGGTCGCGGCGTCCTCGGCGACGGCGATCACCTTGCGGCCGGGATAGGCCTTGCGCAATGCCTGGATGCGGTCATGGATCAGCGCGGACTGCACGGGTGTTCCGCCGGGCGAGTTGATCAGCAGCACTATACCCTTGGCCTTGGTATCCTTAAAAGCCTCACCCAGGGCTGGGTTGATCTTCAGGGCCGACACCCGGCTGTCCGGGCCGATCTCGCCCTCGATGCGCACCAGGGCGGCATAGTCGCCGCTGATACCGTCCCCACCCAACACAAAATACACGGTGAGGATATAGATCGAGGGACCCAGCACGATCCCCGCCAGAAATAGCCAGAATCGCCGCTTGCGGAAGCGCAGATCCTGCTCTTGCAGGCTCATCATCCGATCCATTAGCAGACTGTCCGTCTGGCGCCGGAGCGGGATGGGATCGGCTGGATTGTCGCCGGTGTGATCAGTATTCATGTGTGGGATCCTTTATTGATTGGTTCGTGGTGGAAAATCACGGGTGTGACAATGTTAAAACCGCCTCCATCGGGTTATATGAGCAGCGCGCACACCGGCGGCCCGAAGATGATGAGCGCCCAGAATAGCCAGAGGCGCCGGTCACGGGATTTCAGGCGCGCCACAGGCGTGGACAGCCACCGTTCCAGCAGAAGCTGGTCGGGATACCGGGCGAGGTCTGGGGTAGCGACGGCGGCATCCGCGCCGCGTGGGGAAGCGCCGCCCGGCCACCCGGCCCGTAAGGTATCTTGACGGTTAAGAAAGAACGGTATTCTCAGGGAAATAGTCATCTTGAGTCTCCTTTTGGCTATGTCAGGTAATGGGTAAAAGAGGTTGCGCCCGCTGGTCCAGTGGCGGTATAGTTGAATCGGGTTTTTGCGCCACAGCCAATGGTTGGGGCATGAATGTAAGGAGCGATTCGTGACGGTGATCGTGCTCGACAAAGACATTGAAGAACGGCTGGAACGGCACGCCGAACGCGTCCACCGCCCAGCGCCGGAGCTTGCAGCCGAAGTGTTGCGGAAATACCTGGAATACGAGGAGTGGTTTGTCCAGGCAGTTGAGGAAGGCATACGTGCGGCGGATGCGGGCGAATTCGCCGACGACGCGGAAGTGGAAGCGTTTTTTGCTCGATGGGGTAGTGATGCCGAAGGTCAAGTGGACCACGCTGGGGCTGCGTGATCTTCGCGAGACGGTCGAATTCATCGCCAAGGACAACCCGGTTGCGGCAAAGAATGTCGCCGGGCGGATCCGGAAAGCGACGTGGCTTCTTGCGGACCATCCCTCTCTCGGTCGCCCAGGCCGAAGCGTCGGCACCCACGAACTGATCATCCCCGGACTGCCATACATCGTCGCGTACCGGGTGCGTAACGGGATGATCGAGATCCTGCGCGTATTGCACGCGGCGCGGGCGTGGCCGGAACCATTGTAGGGCGCAGAATGTCTCAAGAAATAGAGGTGTCATCATGAATATCATCAGAATCTTCTTCGAGTTTCTCCCGTTGCTGCTGCTGTTCATCGGCGTGCTCATCATCGTGCGCGGTCGCCGGCGGCTGGCGAGGATGACGCCCGTGCAGCGGAAAATGCATGTGGAAAACGCGCGACGTGAGTCGAACAACTGGCATGATGAAATGATGGACCCGACGAATCTAGCCGGATGGACAAACCCAGACTCGGGGGCGTATGTGGGCCGTCACGACGACGACTGATTGTGTTCGTTACCACTGCCCCGATGTCCCCCGTCCTTTCCCCTTCGCCCACCCCGGCGGCGCGACATTGGGTGCGGGGAGATCGGGGAGGGGCGGGGCGCCTGCCTTGTTTTCCTCCCAGGTTCCGCTCGCGCCATGCTCCGATCGCGGCGGGAGTCCCGCCCCCATCTTGCCCAATACTTGCTGCACCATCTGTTCCGGGTTGCCGAAAGGCGTATCCACATTGGGGATTATTCCCACCACTGCGGCCGCCGCGGCATCGCCGGGCAGCGAGCTGTGGTTGACCTTGGTCTCCGCGTCCCGCCGCACCGCGCCCCCGCGCGCAGCTACCCCCGTCTCCACTGACTGAATGTGACCTTGCGCTTCGCCCTGCAGGGCCTGCGCCTTCGGGGTCACGCTATCGGCGGGCAGCGCGCCCGGCGTCAGTCCCGCCGCCTGTTGTTGCCCCTCCACCCTGTCGCGGTTTTCGCGGTGCTGCGCCATGACCTGTCCGGGGCTGAAGGCGGGATCGGTAGACGCCGCCGCATGGAAATCGCCCGGCGCGCCGGGATCCACGCGTTGGATGCCGTTGCGGTACAGGGCCTCGTCGGCATGGTTGGCCACGTACCGGTTGGCCCAGCCCTGCACCTTGCCCGCACGCTCATGGCCGGTGAGCGCGTCCCATGCCTCGGCGTTGCCGCCGTGGCGCAAGTAGTCCTTCCAGAAGTCGCCGGCGAGGTTCGTGCTGGTCTGCGCCCCGGCGCTACGGGTTTCGGAGGCCGCCTGCTCGTAGGCGGCGCTCTTTTGCCGCTGCACGCTGCTTTCCTGCCGCCAGCCGTCCGCAATATCGAGGTTGGCGCGCACCCCGGCGAGCGCGTTGCGGCTGCCCGCGTCGGCGTGCTCGTAGGACTCGGTGGTAGCGCCCTTCTTCATCAAATCAAACTTCTCCTGCCAGTTGTTTTCCTTCATGTACTTGCTGGTATCATCCAGCGCCGTTTGTAGCTGTGCGTCGCTTTTGCCCTGAAATTGCCCGCTCGCCTTCAGTACACTGACCCCCCCTCCAGGCGTGCTTACTGAGGCAGCTCCAAGCAGCGTAGCCGACTGAGCCGACGACCACTTACGATCCTCGCCAAACTGATCCACGAACTTCGCCACCTGCCCCGCCCCTGTCCCGGTCGAACCCTCCGTCCCCGTCGAGGCGCCCGTGCTGTGCCTGCCGGACGCGGCGGCGGCCTTGTCATAAGCATAGTACTCGGCGACCGCCGCCGACATGGCGCGCGACGCGGACAGCGTGGCGCTCTGTGCCGCCGTGTCGGCGTGCTTCGAGGCCTGGCTCCAGGACGCGCCGAGGGCACTCTGCGCGGAGATGTTCGCGCCCAGGTTGGGGATGCTGGCCCCCACGTCGTACAGCGCTCCGCTGGCTCCGTTGCCGTAGGTGCTGACCGTCGCGCCGGTATTGGTCTGCACGGCCATCCCGCCGCTCTTCATCGACACGTTGGTGTCCATCTTGTGCCCCGCCCAGGTGTTGACCGCGGCGTTGTCCATCTTGAAGTCGCCAAGGCTGATGTTGCCGCTGCCCACTTGGCTGCCCGCCTGCTGCGCGGCGCTCTGCGCGGGCTTGTTGAGTTCGCCCACCACGGCGGTGCCGGCCACGGCGCCGGCCTTGACCAGCATCCAGGCGATCATCGGGATGCTGACGGCGATGTAGCCGGCGGCGGCGACCATGTCGCTGTTGGTGGACAGCAATGAGGCGGCGGTCTCCAGCGCCAGGCCGTTGGCGGACCCGCCGCCCATCATGCTGGCCGTGCCGTTCTGGTACTGGCCGTACCAGGTCATCACGGAGTTGATGATGGCGTAGATGGGCGCCCACAGCTGCAGCCAGACCAGCACCTGCACGTAGGTGAGCAGGGCCTTGCCCACCATCGGCAGCAGCAGCGCCACGGCGACGATGGGAAATAACCCGTAGACCACCGCCTCCAGCACGTTGCGGAAGATCGGCAGCAGCTTGCCCATCATGTTCCCGCCCGCGCGGGCCATGACGCGCCAGGTGGACTCGGATTGCGCCTGGGCGATGTTGACGGCGGCGGCCGCAGCGTCCGAGGAGGCGGCGTAGTTGAGCAGCGCCTGGCGCGTGGCGTTGATCATGATCTGCTGCTTGATCAGGTCGGAGGCGGCGATGCTGGCGCCCGTCATGTAGCTGTAGGCGCCGGAGGCGGTGGCGAGGATCGCCGCTCTGGCGTCCGCCGATGTCTTGCGCGGCCACAGCGCCTTGCCCCAGAACGTGGCCGCATCGTTGATCTGGGTATTCCAGCGGGTGTTGATATCGGCCATCGCGTCGCGGCAGGTCCACAGGCGGCTGCCCGTCGCGGGGTTAGGATGGGAGAGCTGCACGTAACGCAATGTGGACGCATTGGCGGAGAGCAGCCCCCAGATGTCGGGAGCCTTCATGAGGGCGTCCTCGCTGATGATGCCGCGCGTGATCAGCCAGAATCCGCACTGCTCCAGCCAGGCGTTCATGTCGTGGGCGAAGTCGGCGTCCGGCGCCTGCAGCCCGGCCCCGGCCTTGATCAGGCTGGAACCGAACAGCATGCCGTTCTGGGCGTATTTCTGGTCGCCGGGGATGCTGATGAAGGTCTCGTACATGCGCGTCAGCCCGTCGCCGACCGTGGAGGTGAGGTGCGCCAGGATGCCGATGCCCAGCGGCACGCTGTCGACCACCACCGGGCCGCTGGAGGGCGGCTCGATGCGGTCCACGATCGCCACGTCGACCTTGGGCACCAGCAGGATGAAGTAGACCATGGCGAAGCGCACGAAGTACATGAAGTCCGGCATCTGGTACTTTTTACCCAGCATCTCCAGCGTGACCCACAGCAGGCCCACGGCGCCCGCGAGCCGGATCAGGGTGGTGAAGCTGTCCGACCCCATGAACAGCTTGAGCGAGGTGAAAAGCTGCGCGAGGTACGCGCCGCCGCCGTAGGTGTAGATCTCATAGGCCATGGGTCACTCACCCTCTTCTCGCCGGCGGCTCCGGTTCCGGTGGTCGTAAATTAATTGGTGATAACGTTCCGGGTCGTGTATCCATTTCAAAATACAGTAGACATCCGCCGTGCCGGCGGTGCTCAATTCGAGGGTGCCAATATTCAAAAGACGATCTGTCACGGATTGCTTGATGTCGATAGTGCGGATGTCGATGATGGACACGATGGCCGTGTTGTTGGCGATGATCCCGTGGCGGGTTTCCACCCGCTCCGGCGTGATCGTGTAGAGGTTGGCGAGATAGTGGTAGGCCGCTCTTCCGGCCGCACCCAGGAAAAGCATCGCGCCGCCGATCATCATTGCCGTGGCCAGCACCACATCGACATGGGCCATCCACGGACTATTCGCCGGGAGCGCGGCGCCCACCTGACCGTAACCGCCCGCCATGAATTCCTGGATAAAGGGGAGCACCGGTACAATGACCGACCCTAACATCAGCGCCAGTCCCAGCGCCGCCCACAGGTAGAGTTTGATGAAGCAGCGCCGTGCGGGCCTCAGGTAGATCGTCGCTGGCGCGGGGCTTGCTGCCCGGCCTGGGGGGTTACCGTCTGGTTGGCTCATGCGCATGTCCCTCACCGTGTATCCAGCATCTTGGCGAAGGCCAGGCGCTGTTGCATGGTGGGGCTGAAGCTGGCGGCCAGCTTGCGCTGCAGCAGCATGATCTTCTCGATCACCTCGGCCATGCCGCCAGCCTGATTGATGCGCATGTTGCGCTCGGACTGGGCCTCCTGTACCGCCGCGTTCATCTGGGCGGTCAGCGATTCGCGCCAGTCCTGCGATCCGGCATTGGAACGCTGCAGGGCGGCCCGGGCGATATCCACCGCCGATTTCATGTAGCTGTAGAGCATGTCGGCGACGATGGCCTCGCTGTAGGGCATCACGATCGCGCCCGCTAGGTCGCCGTTGATGTCGGCCGCCACCTGGATGAGCTGCGCCACCGGCAGCCCGGTGCGGGCGAGCAGCGCCTCCTGGCTGGGGGTCAGCGTGACCGTCGTGCTGCCGGTGTCCGTGGCGATCTTGGATACTACGGCGGCCAGGTCTTGTTCCACCCGGTGTCTCATGCTGCCCAGTTCCGCATCTTCATGATCGAGGTCCATGCACTCCGTCTCGCTGTCGAGGCACTTGTAGATCTTCTCCTTGACACCGGTCCTGGCGCTGAGCAGGGTGCGGAAGCTGACGATCTGCGGCCAGGGGTAGGGCTCCGGCGCGCCCCCCGTGGCCGCCGGCTTGGGCAGTACGATAGTGCCGGTGATCGACATCAGCATCCGGGCGAATTGCTTGTCGGCCTTGAGATAGGCGTCATCCATCATGCCCTGCCACACCACGTTGCCAGTGATCGAGGCGGCGACCTTCTGGTGTTCGGCGGCGCCGAGTCCGCCCGTCAGCAGCCCGTTGGCTCCTTCCTTGATGGTAGTGTTCGCGAAGTCCTGATCCTGACACTTGATGCGGGCGTCGGCGGCATCACTGGCCTTGCCGCTGCTGTTCGCCATACGTTCGCACAGCGCCTGTTGCCCGCCAGTGACCAGGTCTTTCCCCGCATTGACCAGATTGATGCCGGCCTGGCAGGTGTTGATGCTCTGGTTGTTGATGGCGGCGGCATAGGTGTTCATCTGGTCTATCACGCCGCCGCATTTCGGGCAGATCGTGTCCAGAGCGAGCTTGAAGGCGTAACCGAGCGCGGAGCTGCCGATGTTCTTGAGCATGGTGATCAGTTGGGTGGCGTTGATGAAGCTGAAGCCGCCCGCGTACAGGTCGATGCCGCCGCAGCCGGCGCGGATGCTCGGGGCCTGCACGCTCGCCAGATTGAAGTTGCGGATCGGGGCGCGCGCCGAGAAGCCGCCGCCGCTGAAATAATTGGCCGACTGGCCCTGGTAGAGGGCCGCGCCGGAGAAGCTCGATCCGCCGCCGACGCTGGCGTAGAAGCTGTCCATGTCGGAGGCGACGTCGGCGGCCGCGGGCTGGATCAACAGGGTCATCGCCGTCACCGCGGCGGCGGTCTTTTTGAGTGTGTTCTTCATTTTCATCGTCATCTCATTCATCCTCCAGAATCAAAACTCGCCCGGCCTGGCCTGGGTCAGGGCGTGGATCCGCTCCAGCAGTTCTGATTCGCTCTGGATGCCGAAGGCCACCGGCGTGATGGTGCGGGTGCGGGGGTTGGCCATGAAGATCGCCGGCGTCACGCCCACGCCGATCTGCCGCGCCAGGCCGTTGTCGGGCACGGCGTCCGGAAACTCCGGCAGGCCGCTGCCGTCGAGACTCACCGCCTTCACGTTGAGGCCGTAGGTGCGCGCGAAACGCAGCAGGATCGGCGCCTGCGCGGCGCAGTAGGGGCAGGAGGCCTGATAGAAGAAGAACAGCCCCTCGGTCCGGCCCAGGGCGCGCACGGCGTCGGCCTGGGCGGCGCGCTTCAGGTCGCGCTCCAGCGCCACGCCCACGGTAGTGACGGGGTGTGTCACGGTGGTATCGAGATCGGGATTGCCCCACAGCACCCGCCGCCAGGTGTCGGCGAACAGCCCGGAACGCTCCATCGCCTCCATCTGGAGAGCCATGTAGCGCTTCACCTTCCCCTCGTCCTTGGGGTGCATCACCGCCAGCGCGCGCGCATCCTCCAGCCGTTTCTGGTAGGACTGCAGGGCGCGCCCGCCGGTGCGGGCGATCCGGTGGGGTCCTTTTTCTTTTCGGGGCGGGGCGGCGCCGGGTCGCAGTACCAGAACCACCCTTCGGCGCGTTGCGTGAAGTAGCGGCCCTCGGCGTCTGCCGGACCGCAGTTCGCCCCCGTTGGGATGGCGGCGTGCGCCGCGATTGCGGTCAGGCCGAAGGCGAGGGCGGCCAGACATTTGAGCGTGGTGTGCATGGCATTCCTCATTATTTTACGACGCTGGGCGCGAGGCTCGGGTCATACGGCGCCGCGCCGCTGTCCGGTATGCTGTGCGTTCCCGAGCTGTAGTAATTGGTGATGCGGTTGCCGACCGCCGTGCCCATCTGGGCCGGATCGAGTTCCTTGGCCTTGAGCATGGCGTCGGTGTAAAACTCGGACAGATCCATCTTGCTGAAGTCCAGACCCTGTATTTCGGCCGGCGTCAGGCCTCGGCAGTCGGGGCTTTCGGGCGATCCCCAGCCCAGGCCCAGCTGTGGCCGGCCCTGTTCCTGGAGGAGGCGGGCGAGCTTGGAGTTGAAGCAGCAGTATGTCTCCTTTTTCGATTCGCAGAACCCCAGGACGTTTTTGCTGGAGCAGTAAGATCCCACCAAGTGACAAGTCTTGGCCTGCCGGTTCATGCCCAGCTGCTGTTCTTCGGCGGTGCATTTCGTCAGGTCGAGATCCATGCCCCATCCCGAGTCGTTACAGCAATTCTTGAACCCCAGGATCGGGGTTTTGCTGCACCGCTCTTCCTTGCCCTTGAAGATCTGCATCAGCGTGGCGTCGAAATCCTTGCCGGCCTCGAACATGATGTTCAATGACGTGACCGCCAGGCCAAAGTCCGGATTGGGGGCGGACTTGGCGTCGAAACACTTGCCGTCCATGCAGAAGGCGTTGCTGCCGCAGTCGACCACCGTGGAGCTGACGCCTGGGGAGGTCTGGCACTGGTATTTCTGCTCCCACAGCGAACACTGGCCATCGATGAGTTTCTGGATGCAGGCCGAGCCGATTTGGGAGCAGCCAGCGCTGAGCAACGGTGCACAATCATTGGTCGTGCCCGTCAGGCATTCGTACTGTGCGTCGTATTTCCAGCAGGCGCGGGTGACCGGCTCGCCGCTGATGGTCTTGGTTGCCGGGCCATCCACGCACCCTTCCGACGTTTTGAAGCAGGTTGCTCCGGCGGCGATGCCGGGCGCCGCCAGCAGCGGTAATAAAAGGACCGCCGCCAGTCTCACATGGACGGATGTCATGCATGCGTGCTTTCGTGATAAATTCGCAACAATCGCTGGCTGAAGCAGAGGAGATCGCTCATGGCGCTGGCGCCTTGCAGAGAATGTAAAACCAGGGTAAGCACGTCGGCGATGGAATGCCCGGTATGCAGTGCCACGAACCCGGCCGACAGGATGAGCGTGCAGGGGAAAAGACGCCTCCGGACGATGATCAGGGTGCTTTTCAGTCTGGGGGTGGCCATCGCCGCCGTGCTCTATTTCTGGTACGGCATTCTGTCTGGCCTGCACCAGGGCATCCTGAACCAGGCTCCGTAGCGTGGCGAAATCCGCGTCGAGATCGGACCTTGACCATGAGAGCAGTGTGTAGAGCGAACGGGGACGGTGCGCCATCACCGGCAGCGCGAGGGAAAAGCACAGATCGTCACGCAGGTTGAACATGCCCCGGATGTGCCAGGGGCAGCGGAGCCGCGGCCGCTCGCGGCAGAGGTCGCCGTAAACCAGCCGGTTGAAGACGCTAACGAAGGCGAGCGTCGCCTGAAAATACACATAGGGCGCTTTTACGCCGCGCCAGGTGAGATGCCCCTCGCAGGACGCGAGGGTGCGGCATACGCCCTCCGCGTTCAGCGCCTCCACCAGCGGCCGGATGCGTGGCTCGATGGGGCAGTCCCCGAGGGTACCGGCGTCCATGATCATTGCGCCTGCTCCAATCCGGCATCCTGGCCGTCAAGGCGCGCCGCCGGTTCGGACACATGGCGCTCCCGTTCGATCCGATCCAGCTCGCCGTGCGCGCGCCGGATCGCGTCCTCCAGTGCCTCGCGGGCAATGCCGGCGGCATTGAAGACGAGGGAGGGCGCCACCGTGGACAGGCGCGCCTTGACGGCCAGGATGCGGTCATGGAGGTTGTCGGGGATGTTGATCTTGACGCCCTTTCTGGCGCCTTTGCGCGCGATGGCGCGCTGCTGGAACACGGAATCTCGCATGGGGGTCTCCTCTGTCATTTTGCCTGCGCCTCCAGCCCAGCGCACTGGTTGTCCCAGGCGTCGGTTTCGGTCACTTTTTTCACAAGCCTGGCGCGGGCGAAGTTGAGAGTGTTGGCGTCTCCGGTGACGGTGTAGCCGGTGGGGGCGTTCGTGATCTGCAGCCGTTGACAGCCGACGGGCGTGTAGGTGGCAAAAAAGCCGCTGCCCGATTTCGTGTAGGCGCTAATATCGCCCGCCGCGCAACCAAAGCCGGACGTCGGCTGCGCGGCAAAACATCCGCCAGGAGGCGGCAGGGGGGCATAGGTGGGGGCGCCGCCACCAGAGCTTGCAGTCATGATGTATAACGACTCCGCCGCCGTCGTCCCTGAAGGACACGCGGGGTAGGTGTAATCGAACTGCCCCTGGTCCATAATCGTGTAGCTGCAGCTGTCGCCGGTACATCCCCCGGCGTAATAGACATGCCTGGTCGATGATCCAAACCCTATGAAGTCGATATAGCTGTATAGCGGCTGTGGAATGGCGGTCGGCGCCTCCGGCACCCAAAAGGCAGGGGCGGTCATCAACGAAAGATTGGGCGCGAGGCCGGCGCCGCAGCCGGAGGCGCCCAATTGTCCCTCGTCGATCGGATCGCGCCGGTGCACGATCTTCTGGCGTCCGGCGCTGCTGTAATCGCACACCGCCGAGGCGTGGTAGCCGTGCCAGTCGTCGGCGCCGTCGTGTTTGTCGCAGGACTGACCCGCGGCGGAGGTGGCGATGACGGTGCCGGAGGCGCAACTCGGAACCCAGTCGACCTTGACGGCGACGTTGAGGATCTTCTGGCAGGCCTGCGGCGCCATCGTCACCGATTCGTGGCAGATTTTTTCTTCGTACACCGGAGGCGTGGAGGAGGTGATGCTGCTGCAGCCGCTGTAGGTGCCGGTGATGGCGCCGGCCACAGCCTCGGGATCGTTCTCGATGGTCTGCGACTTGGTCATCATCGGATCGGTGGCCGGATCAATCGTGAACACCGGCCGTGTTCCGAAGGTGGTGGTGACGTGACTGCCGGCCTCGCTGGCGCCCAGGGCGCTCGTCGGGTCGAGCGTTCCGCCGCCGCCCAGCGCGGCCTCGGGCGGCTTGTCCAGCGCGCCCGTCGCCCCTTGCGCGGCGTTCATGTCCATGACATCGCCGATGCCGTAGGTCTTGCCGCCGAACGTGACGCTGCCTCCGCCTGTCTTGGCGGCGGCGCCCGGGTCGACGGCGCCGGTGTAGCTCTTGCCCGCCGTGAACGCATCCCCCGTCGTCATCGGCGGGCCGGCGGTCACTGCCAGCGGCAGGGACAGCAGCGCGGCGACCGCCATGGATGGCGGAAGTGCTGGAAGTGCAGGAGCAACTTTCCAGCCGCCCATCCACCCCGGCAATCTAGCGGCGGTCATAAAATCCTCCGCGGCGCAAGCGCGCCAGATACGGCTCCACCGTGGCCCTGGCCTCCGGTGCGGCGCGGCCGATCGCTTCCAGCGCGTAATCCAGCGAGACATCCCCGCCGATCGCCCAATGCGGCGGCGTGGGGGTGTTGCAGGCGCTGTTTTCACAGCGCGGCAGGGTCTTGCCCGGCAGCAGCACCAGCGCGGGTATCTGCCTGATATCGAACTTCTGGAACAGTGTCGGGTCGATCAGGAAGGATACGTTGCGGTTCTTCAGCAGCTTGCCCATCTGCTCGGCGGTGCCGTTGAGGTCCCCGGGCTTGATCAGGCCGCGCACCACCAGGGCGGCGCCCGCCTGCGCGGCCTGATCGATGGCGCGGTCCAGCGACGCCGCCGGCATGGAGAGGCTGACGAACAGCAGCAGGCCCTGCTGTTCGTTGCGTCTGCCCTGCGCCGCCTCGGGATCGAAGGCGTGCTTGTTCTGCCGATACTTCTCCACCAGAGCGCCGATGTCGATGCCCGCGCCCGGCGTGATGTTGATCGGGGTATTGGCGCCGCCCTTTTGCGCCTCACGCAGAGCGCGTTCGGTGTCCTGCCGGTTCTTGCCGCGGACGGCATCCAGTTGCTCCGGGGAAGGCAGGGGATGCTCCGCCCGCGCCTTTTCGACCTCGGCCTGGGTGGGCGTGCGCTCGGCCCACGCCGGAGCAAGGGACGCGGCAGCGATCAGCAGCACCGCCGCGGATACGGCCCGCCTATGTCCCGCGATGAGCAATTTCACCGGCAGCCTCCTTTTTTGTTGATGGATTAAAACGCACAGCAGTTCCTCTTGCGCCAGATGAGATAGGCGAAATCCTCGCCCTTGACCGGGAACTCCTTGCCGATCCCCCACAGCGCCTCGGTGCGCCCCAGGGGCTGGCAGCAGAACGGCATCAGCGGTCCCGCGCCGAGGGTCTCCGGCACCGGATAGGTCAGCTGGGTCTTGTACTGGCCCTTGGTGAGGATCGGCATCGGGTATTTGCCGCACAGCGCACCTGCGCCAACGGACCCCCACAGCAGACCCTGGCGGTGCAGTTTGTAGAGCATGCGCTGCACCATCAGGGCGGAGGAGGCTACGCCGCCGCTGGTCACGGCGCTGCTCTGGATGTTGCCCGTCAGCGGGTACATGCCACCCTGGCAGCCCGCGCACCAGAACAGCGGGGTCAGCGGGAATCCCACGGAAGCCGCCACGCAGTCGGCGGCGCACGCCATCTGAGCGATGGGATTGGCGAAGATGACCGCCTCGGGATTGAGGATGAAGGCCAGCTCGTCGTCGGCCCACAGCGGATCCAGCTCGGTGACATACCCCACGTCGAAGGCGGGCGTGGGGTCCATGCAGGCCGTTTTGGTGACCATGTCGATCAGCGCCGCCACCGGGTAGATGTAGTAGTGCACCTGGTAGAAGGCGCTGGAGGTCTTCTTGTCCGCGGCGGCGACGGCCTTGATCGTTCCGCCGGGCGCGAACACCCCCGGCGCCAGCTTGACCCCGCCTATGGAGATGAAACAGTAAGGTTCGCGCGTCACCTCGACGATCCGCACCGGCTCCCAGAACGAGATGGTGACACCGGGCCGGACGAAAACCGGCGGCGGGGCGGGACAGAAGCATACCGGCGCCCCCGCCGAACCCTCCGCGAAGTCCTCTGCGCCGAACGAGGCCACCGGCACGCCGCCCACGGTGATGGGGAACACGCACTTCCAGCAGATGTCGGTGATGGGATTGATCATCCTGCCCGAACACAGGCCGACGGCGGCGGCCGTCAGGGGCAGGGCCAGCAGGCATGCCGCCAGCAGTCCCAGCACAGGGCGCGGCACGCCAGGGGTGTTACGGTAGCATTTCATCGATTCTCAACCTCCCGCCTTCCTGATAGACCAGCGCGGGCACCTGTTCGATGCCGAAGCGTGTCGTCAACAGTCCCTCCTGGTCGTAGTACACGGGCGTCTGCCAGCCGCGCGACAGCGGCATGAAATCCCCTGCGACCAGCACCGGCTTGAGCCGCATGCCGTGTTCGGCGATCAACTGCGACGCCAGACGGCGCTGGCGCGGGTCGCGCCCGTCGAAGAACAGCAGCCGTTTTGTCATGGGCACGGTATCCAGCGGATTGATGCGGGTCCCGGCGGCGGCCAGCACCTGCCCCTCCGGGGTGCGGATGTCCTGCGGCAAGGTGATGGAGGGGTCGAATGTGAAGCTGCGCGGCTCCGTGGTGGTGCGCACGCCCGCCACTGGCGGCAGCGTCTCCAGGTGCTGCCGCGTCTTGTCGCGCATCGTCTTGCCCAGCGCATCCAGCTTGCCCGAGCGCTGGGCCTCCTTGAGCTTGCGCTCGATGTGCTTGAGGAAGTCCTCCTCCGCGATGGGGTAGACCGGCCCGATCACGCCCAGGTGGCCGGTCGCCGCCCATGCGGGCGCTGGCGCGGCACAGACGCACAGGACGAGCGCCGCGGCCAGCAGGGTGTGATCAAAACAGCGGGAACGCACGGCCCACCACCTGTTCCGGCCTGATCCAGCCGATGTCCGCATACCGCGAGTCATAGGAGTCCTTGTGTGGCGTGTAAATGAAATAGTGTCCCGGCGGAATCACGCCCGTCGGGCCGGGCGCCAGCGGTTCGCCGAAGCGGGTGCGCGGTTTGGCATGGCCGATGCGCTGGCCGTTAACGTAATACCAGCCGTCCGCCGCTGTCACCCGGTCGCCGCCCACGCCGCCCACGATCTTCACCCACGGGTAGTTCGCCGGATAGCGCTTGTTGGGTCCGCCACGGAAGGCGAGCAGTTCCCCGCGCCCCAGCGCCCCCGCTCCCGCCCCAGCGCCCTTCTCGATCAGGTACACATGCCCGGGCAGGCTATGGGTCTCGTTCAGCCAGATCTCGTAATAGACTTTCACCCACGCCATCAGCGCCCACCCGGCCATCAGGCCGGCCAGAGCGCCCCCTACCCAGCGCCAGAAGCGCTGGCCGCGCGCCACGGTTTCGGCGCTCAGTTCCGGTGCGCGGCTAAGTGCCATGGTCCGGGTCCCTCGCTGCGCTCTCCCGCGCCGCCAGCCGCCGGCCCGCCTCGGCGGTCAGGTCCGGCAGGACGCCCGCCGCGACCGCCTGGCGCTGCACGATCACCACGCCGCGCTCCGCCGCCAGCCGCGCCAGCACCTGATCGAGCCGCCGGCCGAAGTGCGTGATGGTTGCCTCAAGCGCGGCGATATCCTGCGTCCGGCTGTTGGGTGAGGCCGCCAGTTGCAAGGCACGGGTGCGCTCCGCCTGCACGAGGGACGCCATGTCGACCGTTGCCAGCCGCGGGGCGCGGGGCGGCAGATCGGCCACCTGCGCGATGGCCAGCACGAGGGCGGCGCCCGCCATGCCCCAGATCAGCCCCACGCCGGCCTGCGTCAATGATTGCCGCCACTGCATCATGCCACCCCCCGTTCGCCCAGTACGTGGTCGATGGCGTCGGCCACGGACAGCCCCTGCGCCTGCAGCTGCCGGACGCGGATGAAGTCCTCGTTTTTCGAGGAGTACAGCAGCGCCGAGTAGGGGTCGACCACCAGCCGGCCCACGGCGTAACCCTGCGGCCCGCGCACCAGGATGTCGGCATACTGGCCCGGCACGGTGGTCAGGCTCAGCAGCACGCGCTTCATGTGGCTGTCCACCTGGAAACGCCCGGAGCGTTCCAGCTGTTCGATGGATTCCGGCGTCTGGCGCAGCAGGAACACCCATCCCGAGTTTTCCCACGCCGCCAGCGCCGCCGAGGTCTTGTAGTAGTCGTTGACGCCCTGCGTGGCGGAGAGGAATGCGCCGCCGTACTTGGCGATGCGGCGGTAGCCCTTTTCGATGAAGGTGGCCGCATTCTCGCTTTTGAATAAGTCCCAGGCCTCGTCGATGATGCACACCTTGCGCTGGCCGTCTTCGCGGCCCAGATAGACGCTCTGGTTGATGCGCATCATCAGCAGCAGCAATACGCTGGCCTGCAGGTCCGGCTTGGAGTTCAGCTCCTCCAGCTCCAGGACGATGAAGGGGTTGTCGAAATCCAGCGTGGCCGGCCCCTCGAAGAAGCGGGCGTAGACGCCATCGCGCGTATAGGGAAACAGCGCCTGGCCGAGTTCCCTGGCGCGCGGATGGTCATGGGACTCCAGCCAGGCGGCGACGTCGGTCAGGGTCCCCGCGGTACCCCTAGCGGTCCAGACGCTGTTGATGGCCTGTTCGATCCAGGCGTTTTCCAGATCGTCGGTCTTGCGGCTGGGCAGCGCCATCTGGGCGACGATGGGCTTGAGTTCCGCCACCTGCTCGGCGAAGACCTCCGGGTTGTCGCCGACATCCTGGACCCCTCGCCGAATTCCACGAACTGCCCGCCCAGGAGCTGGCAGATCTTTTCATAGGACCGCCCGATATCGATGATCCAGACCCTGCCGCCGATGGCGATGTAGGAATAGGCGATCTCGTTGAGCAGGAAGGACTTGCCGGACCGGCTGGCGGCGGCGATGGCGACGTTGAAGTTGCTGCCCACGGCGTCGAACAGATCGATGAACTGGATCTGCCCGCGCCGCCCGATCAGCATCAGCGCCGGCGTGCCGCTGCCCTGCCACTCGCCGATCACCGGCATCATGTGGCCGGCATTGCGGGTGGTTTTGGTGCTGAGCCGGCCGAGGTTGCCGATCTCCTGCGCGAATCCGCCCGACAGCGTCAGCGGCAGCGCGCCGAGCAGCGCCTGGATCTGGGCGCCGCTGTCGATCTCCATTTCCCAGCCCTTGGTGCTGTAGAGGGCCTTGACGGCCTGTTCGGTGCGCTCGCCTTCGCCTGTAGCCGAAAAGGTCACCAGCTGATGGTAGAGGCGCACCCCGCCATGGCCTTCGTCGATGGCCTTGAGCATGATGTCCCAGTCGCGTTTCTTGTCCGAGAACTCCGGCAGGTATTTCGCCATCCGGCTTTCCGCGTTTTGCGTGGCGCGGGCGCCGCGCAGCTGGGCGGTGCGGCGGATGTCGGTCTGGCGGGGAATCGTCACCCCGAGCGTGAGCAGGAAGGGGCAGGGCATCTGCAGCGCCCCCTGGAAGCTGTCGCCGATCAGCTCCCCCATATGGCACAGGGACCAGGAACGGGGGTAGCTGCGCACGCTGTAGCAGCGCACCGAGGTGTCGTTGATCGCCAGACCCTTGCGTCCGGCCAGGACGCGGGTGGCGGGGGACACGATCTGGTGCTTCAGCAGCCGCCCGTCGTCCCAGTTCAGCGCCGCGCGCCGCTGATGCCCGGTGATGGGGTTGAGGATCTCGTCCAGCAGATTGATCAGTCCGCCGGCATCCATCACACGGCTGGCAATATCGGCCGTCGACAGCAGGCTGGCGATGCCGTCGCGCGCATCGAGCAGTCTGGTCAGTCCCTGCGGGTCGATGCCGCCGGCATTGTCACGTTTTACGGTGGGAAAGGTGACGCTGACCGCGAGACGGAAGTCGCGCACCAGGAAGGGCTGGCTGCGGAACAGCGAGCGGTGGGCGCCGCGCAGCAGATACTCGACGCGCCGCCGCGCGATGCGGCGGTAGATGTTGTCGTTGCGCACCGGGCGGAACGCGGCCTCCGAGCGCTGCGCGATGTCGGGATCGGCCAGGCGCCGGTCCGCCCACTGCGAGAGCCGCGGCAGGATATGGGGTCCACCCCATAGCATCACCTGGATGCCGGCGCCCTCTGGCAGGGTCTGATTATTGAACAGGTTGCCGAGCATCGTCGCCACGGATTCGCCCGCGCCGCTCAGCGGCAGGCAGTCCAGCACGAACCCGTAGCTGTCGTCGTTCTCGAAGACGCCGCTGGCGGCGTCGAACCGCTCGTAGGGCAGCAGGTCCGAAAACCGGTGCACATTCAGGAATTCGCTGACCCGCGCGATGGACGGCGGAAGGGAGCCGCGCAGCAGCGCATCCTCCGGCGTCTCCTGCGGCGGCGCAAAAAAGCCCTTCAGCAGGCGGGCGATCACTTGCCGTCCCCCGGTTCTTTCTGGTCCTTTGCACCCACCAGATCGGCCGCCTCCTTGCGTGCCTCCTCCTGGGTCATGGGGGGCGCCGCGCGGCTGTCGCTGGCGTCCGGCGCTGCCGGTTGACGGGCGGGTGGGGCAAGGCGTCTGAAGCGGCGCGGCTCATCCAGCATCCCGCGGTTCTCGTGGAGCAGCCAGCGGCCCGGGTCGGTCACCATGTAGAGATAGCTCTGGTCGTGGAAATCGCCGTCCGAATCCACCCAGGGCGTGAACCACACCGCCAGGACGGCCGGATCGCGGCGGATCGGGGTTCCCGGCGTGAGAGGTATGGGGTAGGGCGCTGGCGTGGCCGCTGCGGTTTCATTCTTTCCCTCAGGCGCGGCGCTGTCCCGGCCGGCGGTTACTGCCGGTATCCGTGTCTCGCGCGGCACTTGCGCATCCTGTGCGGCGGGGCGCGTTGCAGGCAAAGTGCCGCCGATGCTCTTTTTGTAAACCTCGCCGATGCTCATGCAGGGTATGCCCTCGGGCGCGTTGCAGGCGTATTTCGGCGCGCAGCCCGACACCGCCGCCGCGGCGGCCAGGATGGCCAACAGGTGCTTCGCGTGTTTAATCATCGGTCTTCGCCTTGTGTGTCTTGTTGCTGCCTGCGTCGATCCATGCCTGGAGCTGTTCCAGCGGACGGTAGCCGGCCAGCACAGCGCCGTCCCCGCGCACCAGGGTGGGCGTCCCATAAAAGTTGTTCGCCTTGCCGAACGCGATGACGCGGTCGATGGCGCCGGCATCGCACGCTTTCGCGGGCGGCGGCAGGCGCTGGTCCTTCATCGCCTTGTCCAGCGCCGTTGCCCGATCCGGGCTGCACCACACCGCCCTGGATTTGGCGATGGCCTGCGGATGCAGCTCGGCCAGCGGGTAGAGGAATTCGTGGATTTCCACGCCCTTGAGGCCGGGCAGGATGTCGCGCAGCTTGCGGCAGTAGGGGCAGTCGGGATCCGTGAACACGGCGAGTTTCGCCGGGCCGGGCGCGCCCCAGCGGATGGCGGCATCCAGCGGCAGTGATTGCCATTCGATGCGGCGCGCGGCGTTGGCCGCGGATGCCGCGGGCAGCCGCGCCTGGGTCAGGTCCTGTCCGGTCCTGGTGTCGAAAATATGCCCGACCAGGAGATAACGCCCCTCGGCTGCGGAGTAGGCGATGTTGCTGCCCATGCGCAGTTCGTACAGGCCGGGGATCTCCGAGACCTGGATGCTGTCGATGTGCGTGCCGGGATAGGCGGCGCGCAGCGCCCGCTGCACGTCCTCGGGAGCGTCCTGTGCGGCGTGAGCGGCCATACTGGCCACCAGCCATACACCGGCGATGGCCATTCCAGCCCTCTGCGGAATGGCCATCGCCGCCGCCCGCCATGCACGGGCCATCATCGTATTTATCCCGGCGCGCCACAGTCCTGTTTTCATGGGATTTCCTCCTCGTCAGTTTCATCAGATCCGCCAGCGGCGGCCAGTTTGTTGATGTCGGCATCCAGCAGCACGCCGCCGGTCATCACCACCTCCACCGTCCGTCCGGCGGCCACCTCGACGATCGGAAAGGTCTTCTCGGCCAGGGAGATGTAATACTGCGCCAGCCGGTCGAGGGCCCGTCCGATGCCGCTATAGGCGCCGCGCTCGAATACCTTGCTGGGGTCCACCGTCTGGGTGGCGCCCAGGGGGCTGATGGAGACCGTCGTGGCGGTCTGCGCCAGCGCCTGTCCGAAACCCGACCCCAGGCCGGCGATCAGCGCCATCGCCAGCAGCTGCCCGTCCTTTTTCACCAACCGGCCGCGGATCCCGGTCTTGCCGTCCTCGCCGGCCACATAGCCCTTGAGGGGAATCTCCAGCACCTGCCCGTTGCGCAGCACGCAGCTCAGCGTTTCGGTGCGGATGTAAGCGCGTTCGCTGGAGATGTCACCGAAACCCGCGCCGACCACATGGCATTCCCTGGTGCGGGCGCGGAAGCGGTTGGGCAGGATGCTGTTGTCGCGCAGCTGCAGCACCACCGGATGAGGGTTGCTCTGCGCCTGGCCGCCGGTCGGCGCGTCCAGGCCGCCGAGCAGGACGGCGCTAGTAATGCTGCCGGCGGGCAGATAGGTGCCTACCTGCTTCGGCGCGGCACGATCCGCATCCGGGCCGATCTCGCCGCGGGGCGCGTTATCCGCAGCCGTCTTCGGCGGCGCCAGACTGATATGCAGTATTCCCGATCCGCCCTCTGCGGGCGTGCCGCCTCCGCCGGGCGCGGCGGGCGCATTAGCCCCCTCATTGCCGCTTGCGCGGTGGCCGCTGGGGGGCGGCGGCACGCCGGGGGGCAGGGGACGCACCGCACCATTCCCGGCGGAGGCGCTGGGAATGGCCGGTGGCAGGGTGAAGGCGGGCATCGGCGGCGCCGGAGACGGCGTGCCGGGCGGCGGGGCGGCAGCGGGGCTTCCGGCCTGGACGGCCATCGAGGTCTCCTTCTGGCGTTGTTCCTGCTGTTCCTTCCAGCGCTGCAGCTCCTTGAGCTGCGACTCGTGCTCCTTGATCTGGACTTCCCCGCCCGCCATCCACGCCTCGCGCTCGTTCAGCGACTGGCCGGGGACGTGGAATTGTTTGGAGGTTATTTCGGCGGTGTCGCCGGTGCCCGATGGGCCGGCGCCGGCCAGCCACATCCCGGCCATGACCACCGCAAACAGCGCCATGCCGGCCACCGCCATGACCGCCTGCTGGCGGCGGCGCGCACGCGCCGGATCCGGCACCGCCAGCGGAGCGTCTGGCAAGGCCTCATGCTGTTCACTCATTCCGGCTACCTCTTTCATGCACCAGGAAGACCCGCGTCGACTGGCCGGGCGCGAGCACGGTGCGCTCCGGCGCGGCCGCCAGCAGGCCGGGGCGATAGAATTCCTGCGGCGTCATCACCAGCTCGGATCCCGAGGCGTTCACCAGGGTGTATGCCTCGCCGTGCAACGTCTCGCCGGCATATTCCCGCTCCAGTACGAAGCGCGCCTCCTTCCACAGCGGCACGGCGGTGTTGCGCTCGCGCACCTCATAGCCATCGGGCACGCCGTCCTTCGCCATCTGGCGTATCAGGGATTTGACCGCCTTCTGGTAGGCCTGAGCCTGCCGCAGGCTGCGCGCCGCCGGACGTGCCGCGCCGGCCGGCTTGATCAGCACGGTGTCGGCCGGGATGTCCGTGGGCACCAGCACCAGGGTATAGGTGCGCCCGGCGTCATCCACGACGAAGACATTGACCGGCGCCGCCGACGCCGGCGGCGCCAGGCGCACGAAGAGCTGGCCCTGCGCCTCGTCCTTTTCGATCAGGAGCCGCCCGTCGCTGCCGAACAGCTGGGCCACACGGCCGCCCGCCACCGCGATGCGCGTCACCTCCCGGGCGGACAGCTTGCCCGCCACGGTCACGCCATCGGCCGCCTCGATCACCTGGAGCGCGCGCGATTCAGCCGCCGGCAGCAGCAGCGCCGCCGCTAGAAACAGGCTCTTTCTTGCCAAAGGGGTCATCTGCTTTTACCTCGTCTGTAAACTCTGTTACCCGGATCTCCCCGGACTCCATGGCGAACCGGATACGGAACGTCTTGTCCTCGGACTTGACCTGTTTGTCGCCGATCAGCGTGACCAGGGTTCCCGATACGGTCGTCTGCATCCCCCGCTCATCGACGGTGATGCCCTTGCTCAGGTAGAACACCTGCGAGGCGTCGTTGCGCCGGAGGCGCGCGGTTTCGAGCGCCAGCCGGGTCTTCAGCGCGCCGCGGACGCGCGGGCTGGTATGGCGTAAAAAACGCTCGGCCTGATAATCCGCGCTCTCCGGCGAGACCGTCAGCCCGGTCTGGGCAAACCAGACCGACATCTCCTCCAGGTATTCGCGGGAAACCCGGTCGTTCTCGACCCAGAAGGTCTTGTGGATTTCCGGCGGGACGATCACCGTGCGCTCGTTGCCGGCGTTGAAGGCCAGCCCCGCAGCGAGCGCCAGATTCGACGCCAGCAGGATGGCCGCCGCGATCCGCCAGGCCTGGCGTTCGCCGATCGCGCCGATCAGCTGGGAGCGGTACGTGTCCGTTTTCATCCCACGAACTCGCGGATGTGCGACGGCGGGGTGCGCCGCAGGCCAAAAAGATGGCTGGCGGGCAGGTGCCAATAGATGACCCTGCGCAAATGGCCGGGGCCGCCGCCGGCCTTGAGGCGCGACAAGCCGTAGACGGCGGCGAAGCACAGCGCCGTGCCCAGCAGAAAAGAGCCGCTCAACGCGCCAAAGCCCATGGCGCAGGCACCCGCGATGAATGCATCGGCATCCCACCACAGCAACTTAGCGGACTCGTCGAGCCGCCGGGGGACGGCGTAATCCAGATCGTTCATTGCCACTGTTCCTCCAGTGAAGCGGCCCGGAGAAATGATCCGGGCCGCAGTTGACACCCGGCTCAGATGGTGGCCGAGATCATGCCGTTGAGGATGGCCGGGCCGACCATCACGAACAGGCCCAGCACCACGGCGCCTGCCGCCAGCGAGGGCTGCTGTTTGCCCGCGGCGACGAACGCGCCGTAGATCAGCGCGCCAAACACGATGGCGCGCCCGAGATAGCCGCCGAACGAGTTCGACAGCCAGTCGAAGGCGGGCTTGAACTCGGCGCCGGTGGTGCCGGCGATGGCCGCCGTCCCCATCAGGGCGGCAACGATCAACAGCAGCGGCAGGACGAGCCTGAGCATGTGCCGGGGATCGGCGCACGCGGCCCCCAAACGGTAATACCCCTGGGAAAAGGACTGCATCATAGGTTTTCTCCTTACTCTTTCATGACAACGGTGACAATCACCTCTACCCGCCGGTTGGCCGCACGGCCCTCCGGCGTCCTGTTCGAGGCGGCGTAGCAGCATTTGCCCTCCGCCTCGATACCGATCCGTCCGGCATCGACGCCGTAACCGATCAGGTATTCCCGCACCGCTTCCGCCCGGCGAAGGGCGAGACGGTCGTTATCCGGTTTGCCGCCCACGGCGTCGGTGCGCCCCCGCAGCGTGATGCGCTCCGCCGACCGCATATCCTCCATCAGCGCCCGGAGAGGGGCGAGGTCGCGGGCGGTCGGGTGGGCGCGCGCAAAGGCGAAGCGGACCGCCACGGAGCGGATCACGGCCATCTTTTCTACCCCCGGCCCAGGAGTCCGGGCCGGGGGTGCTGGCGGTGCTGGAGGTGGCAGTGGAATCGCCGCATCGAGCGTCTTCCGCGTTGGTTCCGGGCAGGGAACCTCGCCACCGCACAACGTGAATTTGGGTATGGCAGTCGTGGCGGCGGGCGCGGTCTGCGCGATGCGCACGATCGGGCCGCCGCCCGCTGGGACGGGGGCCGCATCCCGCGTCTTTGAGACGGTCATGGCGGACTCGGGCACGGCGGCGCACGCCGCCAGCGCCAGTGCCGTCAACGCCATCGAGAGGGCATGCCTCATGACGGACCCCCTTGGGCCAGATGGCGATAGACGCGATGGGCGTAGCGGCTGCGCTGGGCAAGGCAGGCGTCGCCCTTCAGTTGCGTGCATGCGGCGTTGTAGGCGCCGACCGCATTCCAGGTATAGCCGTGCCTGGCAAAAAGATTAGATAGGATCCACGCGCCGACATGGATGTTAGTGCACGCGTCATAGAGATCGGCCGCAGTAATCCCGTATTTCGCAAGCCGAGGAGTCCAGCGGCTGTTGATCTGCATCAGTCCGATATCCACGCTGCCGGTCACGGCCGCGTGCCTGCGGTTGACGGCGCGGGGATCGAGCGATGACTCGACCCGGGCGATGGCATAGAGCAGTTGCGGCGCGACGCCGTAGCGTGCACCGGCCTCCTGCCAGCAGTCGCCTCCTGCGGCGGCGCCCCGCGCGCACAGCGCTACCATCGCCGCCATCGCCATTTTCTTTCCCCATCCCCGTTTCATGAAGTCCTCTCCGGTTTCTCGGGCATCCCCTTAAAAAAGCCCGCGCCCCTGGGTGAGGGAATGGCGCGGGAACAGTGCCCACAGGCAGGGAAGCCGTTTGAAGTGGCTTCATCTTGTGGACGATCGATCCGGCTGGCAAGCGAAAACCCTGTTTTGGTGGCGCGGGGGTTTTTCCCCGTGAAGGGGACGATGCCGGTAAACCCCCTGCAAAGCAAAACAGGGTTTTGTGTTGTGTTCGGGCGGGCGCCTGCGCCATCGTGCATGCGGCGGAAGGACACTTTCTGCGGGGAACCCGCCACGCCCGTAAACACGACCACGACAATGCACGGCAATGAAAGAAGAGACCCTTGGAGAGACATTGATTGAATCGCGCCTCTACGCGGCGCTGACGAAGGGCGGCCTGCCCGGCTGGATCCCGGTGGTCGCGACCCTGGCGTTGCGTTTCCAGGGTCTCGAAGAGGTCATGGAACCGGACGACGCGCCGCCGCTGCACCAGCTGGCCCGGCTGGCGCGCGAGGCGGTCTCGTTCACCCCCGCGTGGCGGGAACGTCTGCTGTTCCACCGCCTGGCCCGGCTGCCGCTGTTCCACTGGCGCGCGGCCAACTCCTCCGGGAAGTGGGATCCGTTACACGAGTCCCTGCTGGAATTCATGGCGCGGGGTGAGACCGCCCTGTGGCAGGAGGAGACACCCAGCCCCCCGCCCGGGACGGTGGAACACTGGTTGCGCCATCAGTTGCGGAAGGACATCAAATGATTCCGTCATGGTGGCGCCGCGCCGGGCGCGGCAAGGACGGTGCGGCGGTACCCGCGGACCTCCTGCCGGTGCTGGAGTCCCGGGCGCTGCTCGCGCGCCCGGCGCGGCAGGCCAGGCTGCGCGAGCTGGCGCAGCTGGCGGCGGTCCCCGATGCCCATTTCGATGCGCTGTACCGGGCGGCGGTCGAGGTCTTCGCCCGCTTCGTGCAGCAGCTGCCCGCCTCGGAGTCCCACCACCACGCGGGACAGGGCGGCATGCTCGACCACACGCTGGAGGTGGTCGTGGCCGCCCTGTCCCTGCGCCGCGGACGCTTGCTTCCCGCCGGCGCCGAACCCGACGCGCTGGTGCGCAAGCAGGACGTGTGGACCTACGCTGTGTTCGCGGGCGCGTTGCTGCACGACATCGGCAAACCCGCCGTGGATCAGCATATCGCGCTGTTCGATGGCGATGGCCGCCCGCTCGGCCGCTGGGATCCGTGGGGCGGACCCATGATGCCGGGGGACTGGTATCGCGTCCATTTCAACCGAGAGCGCCACTATGGCCTGCACACGCGGGCGGCGCCCCTCCTGGCGCGCCTCATCCTGCCGCCGCAGGGGTTGTCATGGCTGGCGGCGGATCAGGACGCGCTGGCCACATGGCTTGCGGCCCTGAGCGGCGACCGGGAAGCGGCGGGGTCGCTGGGCGAGATCATCATGCGCGCCGACGGCGAGTCCGTGGCGCGCAATCTGGGGGCGGGCGACAGCGCCCGCTTTCCGGCGGCCAGCGCCGTCCCCCTGCACGAAAAACTGCTCACCGCGCTGCGCCATCTGCTGGGCGAGGGCGGTTTGCCGCTCAACCGCAACGGCGCCGCCGGCTGGCTGGCCGGGGACGATCTGTGGCTGGTCAGCAAGCGGGCGGTGGACGCGCTGCGCGAGCACCTGATCAAGGAAGGCCACGCGGGCATCCCGGCGCGCAACGACCGGATTTTCGATGTACTGCAGGAGCACAACATCCTGCTGCGCAACGGCGACCAGGCGATCTGGCGGGCTACGGTCGCGGGGGAGGGGTGGGCGCACGATCTCACCCTGCTGCGCTTGCCCGCCGGGCGGGTGTGGCCCGATCCCGGGGCGCGCCCTCCGGCCTTCGATGGCACGGTGACGCCGCTGTCGGGCGCGGTGCCGGAGGAGGAGCCTGCACAGGAAAACTTGCGCAACGATGGCCCTGTCCTGCCCGCACGCGTCACGCGCGGCGCGACAGGCAGTGCCGCCGCTGCGATGGAGGCAGCTCCGGAAGAATCCGATGGCGGCAAGGTGATATTCCTTCAGGAGCGCCTGGCCGAGCGAAGTGGCGAGACGGAAGACGATGACGGCAGGCGCTTCCTGGAATGGCTGCGCACGGAGGTGGCCGAATGGCGGATCAAGGTCAATCAGGCCGACGCGCGCATCCATATCGTGCCCGAAGGGGTGCTGCTGGTGAGTCCGGCGGTGTTCAAGGACTATGCCCGTGCGCACGGCGGCGAGTGGGAGCATGTCCAGAGGCGGTTCCTCAAGCTCAAGCTCCACCGGCTGGCGCCGGATGACACCAACATTTTTCAGTACGGGGTCGAACTCCCGGGCGGTAACCACGACAAGAAAACAGGGAAATCGGGGGGGGTCAAGGGCGTCGTCATTGCCGATCCCGCCGTGGTCTTTTCGGCGGCCGCGCCACCCGCCGCCAATCCGGTCTTGCGGCGCATAAATCCGGGATAGGAATCAGGGGTGGTGCACGGTGCACCACCTCATTGCGCCCTTCACGGTGATCACGGGCAGAAAGTGTGGGGGAATTGAAACCGCGGTGGAGGTAGATAAACGCAGGTGGGGCACCGTGCCCCACTTGAACCGCGAAGAGGAGGGAAGGTGGAAGTATGAGTCATCCGATCGACAACAGGCTGCGCCCCGCCGTGGAATTCATTCCCGCGGTGGTGTCCACCGGCTGCATGGCGCTGGCGCTTTCCGAACCCGGCATGTTTCTCATGCCGCCCATCGTTGCCACGGCCGCGGCAGCGGGCTTTACAGGCCTGGCGGCCTGGCGCGCCAGCCAGGGTCTGGACGTGCTGCGCTACCGCCGCAACCTGCGGCGCCTGCCGCGCTACAGCCTGGCGGCGCCCGGCATCCCCGTATCACGCAGCACCCTGTTCCTGGGACGCGGCTTCCGCTGGCATCAGACCCATACCCAGCGGGTATTTCAGGCGCGGGAGCCGGAATCCGCGCTGTGGGTGCGCCCCGGCAGGCTGTACCGCGCCGCCCGGCAACTGGAGATCGGGCTGGAAGATTCGCGCCTGCTGGGGCGGGTATGTGCGCTGACCTCCTGGGACAGTCCGCTGAATCCCATCCGCCCGCTGCCGCCGGTGGGCGGCGATCCCATGCTGCATGGCGTGGGCATGGAGGATGAGCAGGACGTGCACCTGCCGCTGGGCGAGCGCGTCGGCCACGCTCTGGTGCTGGGCACCACGCGCGTCGGCAAGACGCGGCTGGCGGAGCTGCTGATCACCCAGGACATCCGGCGCGGCGATGTGGTGATCGTGTTCGACCCCAAGGGCGACAAGGATTTGCTCAGACGCGTCTATGCCGAGGCAAAGCGTGCTGGCCGGCTGGATGAACTGTACATCTTCCATCTGGGGTACCCGGACATTTCCTGCCGCTACAACCCGGTGGGCGATTTCGGGCGCATCACCGAGGTGGCCGGGCGGACGACGGGGCCTTTGCCCGCCGAGGGCAGCTCGGCGGCGTTCAAGGCATTTGCGTGGCGCTTCACCAACTCGATCGCACGCGCCCTGGTGGCGCTCGGGCGCAAGCCCGATTACGGCCTGATCATGCGCTACGTGACCAACATCGAGGCGCTGTTCATCGAGTACGCCGAACACTGGCTGGATCGTAGCGGACCACAGGACTGGCGGGCTATGGTCCAGAAAATCGAGGGTGCGGTGGGAAAAAACCGGGATCTGCTCCAGACTTACAAGGGGCGAGGCCACCACGCCATCGCCCTGGCGGAGTACCTGCTCAGCATGAACCATTATGATCCCGTCCTGGACAGCCTGCGCGGGGCATTCACCTATGACCGCACCTACTTCGACAAGATCACCGCTTCACTGCTGCCGCTGCTGGAGAAACTCACCGCCGGCAGGACGGCCGAACTGCTGGCGCCGGATTATACGGATACCGGCGACGGGCGGCCCATCCTCGACTGGAAGCAGGTGATCCGCCGCCGCGGCATCGTCTATGTGGGGCTGGACGCCCTCTCCGACCCCGAAGTGGCCTCGGCGGTGGGCAACGCGATGTTCGCCGACCTCACCTCGGTCGCCGGCCATCTGTACAAGTTCGGACAGGAGCACGGCCTGCCGCCGCTGTCCGGCGATGCCAGCGGGGCGCTTCCCCGCCTAGCGATCCACGCCGACGAATTCAACGAGCTGGTCGGCGACGAATTCGTGCCGATGGTCAACAAGGCGGGCGGGGCAGGGTACCAGGTGACGGTCTACACTCAGACCATCTCCGACATCGAGGCGCGCTTCGGCAGCCGCGCCAAGGCGGGCCAGGTCATCGGCAATCTCGGCACCCTGATCATGCTCCGCGTCAAGAACGTCGAGACCGCCAGGATACTCACGGACCAGCTTCCCACGGTCCGGGTGATCAAGAAGATTGCCGCCAGCGGCACCACCGACAGCAACGACCCTTCGAGCAGTTCGGAGTTCACGTCGCGCAACGAGGACCGCCTGACGGAAACGGAGGCGGACATGCTGTCCCCGGCCGACCTCGTTCAGCTGCCCAAGGGGCAGGCCTTCGCCCTGCTGGAAGGCGGCCAGTTGTGGAAGCTGCGCATTCCGCTGGCGGACAACCGGGACGACCCCTGCTGGCCGCGGGATGTGGAGAGCATCGTGGCCGAACTGGCGCGGCGCTACCGGAGGGCCGCGTAATGGCGGGCGATACCCGCCGCGTGGACCGTGGCCTGCTCTGGATATTGCTGAAGTGGTTCCTGCTGTGGATCCCGCTGCTGGTGATCGTGGTAGATATGGTCTGTGTCTTCATGGTGTGGAAGCCGGACGGCGTGGCGCGGCTGCGCGGGGTCTTGGCGCAGGATCTGCAATACATCGGCGTGACGCTGGACGGCGCGGCGGCGGACCGGCCGGCGGAATTCGCGGTGAAGACGGCGGATACCTTGTACAGGGGGGCGTTCGTCGTTACCGGCATCGACGGCCTGGCGCGCCGCTATGCGACTCCGCCGGCGCCGGACGCCGAGACTGGAGAGCGCATATTCCGTCCTCTCTTCGTCGATGCCTGGCCGGTCATTGAAGCGCTGATGGTGATCGTGCAGCTGTATGGCGTGCGGCTGGCCGTGCTGGCGCTGTCCCTGCCGCTCTTTGCGCTGACCGCGGCCGCGGGCGCGGCGGACGGCGGCATGGCCTGGTATCTGCGCCGGGTTGGCGGAGGACGCGAATCGGCCTATCTGTATCATCGCTTCAAGCGCCTCATTTTACTGAGCCTTATCGGTGTGACGGGCATCTACCTCGTGGCGCCCATATCGCTCGATCCCCGCATGGTCATCCTGCCGTTCGCGGCGGCCTTCGGGATCGCGGCACGCATGAGCATCGCGTTGTTTAAGAAATACCTATAGTCGAATTCCCCTACACTTTCAGGTGGGGCACGGTGCCCCACTTGCCTGCTCCTGAGCAGTTTGCGAAGAGTCCCTTGTTGGTGCTCGGTTCCATACCATTGTCGTTATGGTCTTCACCGTCCGCGTCTTCAAGAATGGCGGGCAGGCGCTCAAGCAGTTGCGGCAAGGCTGTCTGCACCGTGTCCCACACAACATCCAGGTTGATGTCGAAGTAGCCGTGCGCGATGCGGTTGCGCATACCTTTCATGTTTCGCCATGGCACGTCCGGGTGCTGATCAAGGAACGTTTCGTGATCTTTCAAGAGTTTGGTCGCAGTCTCTCCAATGATGACGATGTTCAGGATCACGGCTTGTTGGGTGCGCTTGTCGGCAAGGAAGTCGTCCTTGCACATACCTTCAATGTAGCTTTATGCCTGCTGGGTGGCTTCCAGCATGTGGTTGAGGTAATCAGGGAGGCGGCACCCGCTCATACCGGGCTGGCCTCCGCAAGTATTTGGTCGCGGTACTTCGGCGGCAGGTCGCCAGGAGTCAGCAGATCGACTGGCACGCCAAGCAATTCTTCCAGTTCGACTTGCAGGCCACCAAGGTCGAACAGGGTAGTGCCGGGCAAAGCGTCCACCAGCAAATCAAGGTCACTGCCGTCGCGGTCGTCGCCGTGCAGAACGGAGCCGAACACACGCGGGTTTGCAGTGCGAAAGCGGCTTGCCGCATCGCGCACAGCATTGCGTTTCTGATCAAGGGCAACTGAAGGCTTCATGCGAGACTCCCACAACATAATCCGGTTTCATGATAGCGTGACGGCTGGGGCATTGCAAAATATGGGTGTCGGTTTTTTCTGCCACCCGCTGACCGCCCCCGATGTCTTGCTGAACGGTTTAACACAGGTTTCGGGCTGGCTGACTAACGCCATGACCCAAAGTACAAATGAAAAAACACAAGGAGGGGGTATGGATATTAGTGATCTTCAAGGGGCAACGATTTCCAGCTTGTCGGAAATCTTCCTCAGTGAAACGGTGTTGCGCCCACCGTCCATCCGGCAATACCGGCTGGTCGCCAAGCTCTTCATCGACGCGGAAGGCGACCTGCCGATCTCGAAGGTCGACCGTGCCGCAGTGATCCGCTTCAGGAATCAGGTACTGGCCCGCGCCTCTTCGGTGACCTTCAACAACTATCGCAGACATCTGCGCACGCTATGGAACTTCGCCATCCGCCACCAACTGCTCGCAACGAACCCATTCGCCGATGTGCGCCCCGCCCCGGAACCGCGCAAGCGAAAGAAAACGATCACCGCTGACGGTTTGAACTATGTGCTCGACTTTTTACGACAGGAAGCGTCCAAGCCGCTTTCCGATCAGAAACGTCTCAAGCCGGCCTGGTTCTGGCTGATCGTCGTGCAACTGCTGTATGCGACGGGCATCCGGCGGCGCCAGTTGGTCGAGCTGCGCTGGGGGCACCTCGATTTCGCCCAGGGCATCCTGCTGCTTGTCGCCGAGGGCAGCAAAAACTATCGGGAATGGTCGATTCCCATACCACAACACCTCATCGAGCCGTTGGCGATACTGCGGCGATGCACGATTGATCGAATCGGCACAAGCAACATCGGCGCGCACCAAATTTTCAATGTCACGCTGTTCAACCCAAAGTATCAGGGCGACCGGCTGACCGTGGATCATGTTCACGCATTTTTCAGGCACCTCTCAAAGGCGACGGGTGTATGTATCACGCCACACCGGCTGAGACACACCATTGCGACGAACCTGGCCAACCACCCTTGTGCCAACATGAGATCCGTGCAGGAACTGCTGGGGCACACCGATTTGCGCACCACGCTGGAATATTACGTGGAAACCGATGTGGAACATCTGCGCAAGATGATCGAGGAAGTCACCCAGAAAACAATCGCTCAAGAAAAGCTTGCGATTTGAGCGATACTCGTGTAAAAGTCACCGCATGGAATTTTTAAATGCCTGTGGGAGCGGGATTTGCTTTTTATGGCCCTTCCCTCGTCATCTTTTGAGACAACCTCTTAATCAGTAGGTCGTAGGTTCAAGTCCTACACGGCCCACCAATTTAATCAATAGGTTATAAAAATTGCCATTTTGCGGCAGAGGGATTAGTAGGAAAATAGTAGGAAGCAGGAACAAAATGCCCGACACTGGGCGGGAACATTTTCCCGACAACATGCTGCTAGAGTGTGTGGCGGTTTATCTTGATTGTTCGGCTTGACCGAACGCCGTAACAGGTAAAACCTGAATTTTGGCTTCCTCCCTTATGGCAGAATAAGCGCGTTGAAGTATCTTTCTGCACGTTCCGGGTCGAGCTTGCGTAGCGTCTGGTAAATCTCACGAACCTTGCCGCGATTACCCTGAATACTGTAGGAAAAACCGAGGAAGTACCAGGCCATCGTATGCTTCGGGTTGATGCGCAGCGCTTTACGGTAGGCATCAATCTCCTTGTCAGTTTGGTTGATCTGACCGTAGGTAATACCGAGGTAGTACCAGGTATTCACATCCTCCGGGTTGATGCGCAGCGCTTCAAGGTAAGCCGCAATCTCCTTGTCATATTGCTTAAGCTTACCGTAGGTAGCGCCGAGGTCGTACCAGACGTCCGCATGCTCCGGATCAATGCGCAGCGCCTCACGGTAGGCCTCAATCGCCTTGTCATATTGCTTGAGCTTACCGTAGGTAGCGCCGAGGTCGTACCAGACGTCCGAATGCTCCGGATCAATGCGCAGCGCCTCACGGTAGGCCTCAATCGCCTTGTCAGTTTGGTCGATCTGACTGTAGGTAGCGCCGAGGTCGTACCAGGCATTCACATCCTCCGGGTCGATGCGCAGCGCCTCCCGGTAGGCATCAATCGCCCTGTCATGCTGATTGAGCAGGCATTCACATCCTCCGGGTCGATGCGCAGCGCCTCCCGGTAGGCATCAATCGCCCTGTCATGCTGATTGAGCTTACCGTAGGCATTACCGAGCCAGTACCAGGCATCCGCATCCCCCGGGCGGGCTTTTACCCATTTTTTGCTGTAAGCAAGCAGCCCTGGCCCGTCTTGCTTTTCCTCCAGCGCCCACGCTTTAGTCATCCACGCAATGACGCTATCGGTTGCGGGCTTGGCGGGTGCGGCCTGTTTGGGCAATGGGGCCACAGCGCGCTTGGGCAATTCGGCAATCCACGCCGCAGGCAGTGCAAAATTGAGATTTTGGCCTTCCGCAAAGTAGAAGGTGGTAATACCAATGAGTTGGCCGTTTTCATCAAACAGGCCACCGCCGCTGGAACCGGGAGAGATGGCCGCCGTGGTCTGGATGTACTGAGCGCCGTCCAAATCCCGCAGGCTGGAGATCAAGCCTTCGCTGATGGTGAGTTCAAGCCCCTGGGGCGCGCCGATGGCATACACGCGCTGGCCGGTTTTGAGCTTACTGATAGTGATGGTTGCAGGCAGGCCTTTAAACCCCGTGACGTCGAGTTGACACAAGTCCCGGTCAATATCCTGATAACGCAGCGAGGCGGGCTGGGGCTGATTACCCTTTTGATTGCTCTGGCGAATCGTGAAGGTCTTGCCGTCTTTGATGACATGGCAGTTGGTAATGACCTGGCCGGGGGCGATGATCACGCCGCTGCCAAAGCTGATGGCCTCACCCTTGGCCCCGGACACTTCGACCACCACGATGCTTGAAGCCACCTGGCGGAACACCTCTTCCGGCGAGCCTGCCATGAGAGGGGCACTGAAAGACATTCCGAGAGGTAAAACCAAAAGAATGGCGTGGCGTAGGCGCATACTCTTTTCCTGCATTATCGTTCCTGGTATGTGCAAGGAGTTCTACCGAGGGTGGCTTCTTCGTTGTGAAGAGCCATGTTATCAACACTGTAGCGCGGCCGGAAGAAATATTTATCGCCACCCGCCCCTTTTATCTTGACCAAACCCTGTAACGCGCCTGCGCGTATACGTCGGTTAATTCCCGTCTCTCGGCGTTATTCCCTGCACTGACCTTGCTGTAATCCTGCCGTCACGAAACTGCTTCAGATTGGCCAGCACCCTGGCTTTACCCTCAGGTGTTTTCGGGCCAGTGGACAACCCGCCGTGGAACTTGCACCGCTTTTTTCCGGGCAGGGGCTTGCACTGGCACGGCGTACCTTTGCGAGTTTTGGCGGCGCAGATCAGCTTGCCCTTGGCGTTCCTTGGTGGTGGTGGCTGCCCAAGGTGATGACGGCAATACCGTTTACCCGGTAACATGGATAACCGGCAGCGAAGGTTTCCGACGGTTTTTCCCCAGCAAGGCCACTTCATGTTCCAAACCTCAGGTCCTGCGCTCGCGGAATGTTTGTTAACCTGGGTGGTGGCGGACTCTCTGTTAACTCGCCTCGCGCGCGCAATTGGGCCGCCTGAACATTAACAAACCTTAGCATTTCTCAACAAGCGTAACTCACCGCGCGCGTGCAGTTGTGTTAGCTCTTCTTCGCCAGGCGATTCAACGCTTAAGCTGCTAACGCAGTGTCCCCGTTCCGTTGTCACCAATACACCGGCGACGGTGGTGCCGTGAATGCACAGGATGTCCCGGTTCTGTCTCACCCGTCCGGCAAAAACCTTCGCGTAAGCAGTTACGGTTTCCGGCGGAATGTCACCCGTTGCGATGTCCGCCAAATCATCGGCGGACAGCAGGGCGCGGAGCTTGCTGGTGGTTATGGGCAGGGTTTCGCGGGCTTGGGCAAGAATTGCGTCGACCTTCGCGGACTTTTGTAGTGCATCCACGATGCCGGGCTTATGTTCGCGGATGATCGGCAGCCAGCGGCTCACCGCCGCGCCGTCGCCAGTCGCCTTGATGGTGCCAGCAGGGGAAAGCGCCAGCCTCACCCCGTCCGCTTGCGCCTCTCGGATGATGGTCGCCGGGGTCATATTTCCACCTCCACCTGCCCGGTTTTTTCTTTGCTGGTTTCCGGGCTTCTATCCGCTACTCCGCTACCCGCCTTATTCCATGCGGGTTTCAGGGTAGCGGATGGGTTCTGGGTAGCGGCTACCTGATTTCTATCCGCTACCGTGGAAGCCGCACTACCATTGACATGTAGCGGGTAGCGGATGATTTCAGGGGGAAGGGCAGCAGAAAGATAACGCGAGAATGCTTCCTCAAATTGATTACTATCGAAGCCCTTCTTCACGTCACCATAACCAATTTTAAGATTTTTGGACTTGATACCGTACCCATCGAGCTTGCGCGCCAGTTGCCGGGGATTCATCGGCTTGCCACGGTTATACGTCGCCCACGGCTTTTCGTCATCGCCACACAAAGCCGTTATTAAATCCGCCGTAGTAATACGGGTCACTTGCTTGGTGTCAAACATTTCCTGAATATCCAGGAGCAATTCGGTGCCGATACTTTGAGCCGGGTTGTCCGCGCCAGACAGCTTAAGTGCCGCCTTGCGGGCAAGATCAGGCCATGCGCCACCTGCCACCTCCGCAATGGCAAGGAGCGGCTCCCAGTTGTCTTGTGCGCGGTCGTTGAGGCTTTCGGGTAAGGCAGGCCGTGCGCGTCTGACATCCTTGCAGTAGTCCTGCGCAAAACGCGCCAGCTTTGCCGCCAGGTCATCGAATAATCCCGGTTCCGCGTAGCGCAGTCGATCAGCCTGTTCATGGGGCAGCTTGCGCCGCAGCTCCAGCAAGATTGACCTATCCATGAGTGTATCTGCCAGATGGCCGATGCCTGCCAGCGCCTTCGCACCCCACACATTGAATTTCTTGGGGGTGAAATCCTCACCGACTGTTCGCACGATGTAGGCTGAATCCCGCGTGTGTCCGCAATTGAGCAAGCCGCGAAGTTCCTCGTTTTCGCGCATGAAACTATCGGCTTCATCCACCAGCAATGTAGGCTTCCAGGCATCTATCGCACGGAACAACGCTGCCGGGGATATGTTGCTGGCGGTTAGTGGGCGGCTTACCAGCCTGCCCAGCAAGAACAATAATTGCGACTTGCCACAGCGTTTCTCAGGGGCGGTAATGATGGCCAAGGGGGCGACTTGAACAACATCCATAAGCCAGGTCATGGCCGTCCACAAGGCAACGGCGTGTGACGTTTCCTCCTGACAAACGATGAATCGCCGCACCACGGCTGAAATGTCTGTCAGCAGTTGAGCGGGGGCGATGGGGTACGGCCAAGGTTCCACCTCATCAAATACTAAACCCGTGTCCACTTCGTCCTTGCGTGCCGCCGCTACCAACTTGTCCAAGGTGCCAGGGCGAATGCCCAAGGCTTCGGCTTCTTTCTTGCGCTCCCGGTCATATTGAACGGCGGGTAGAGCCGCAAGACGTTGGATAGCCGCATCGTCGTGGTTTTCCGTCCCGGTTGATGTTTTGGTATCACCCGTCACCGTTACGTCACTTGCTGGCGATTCTGGAAGGTTGATAGTGGGTAATGCCAAAATATCCGCCACCGTTGCGCCAGGGTTTACCTTTAACCAGTCCACCACGTCACCCTTAAGGGGAAGATTCAATGCCGCTGTGTCGATTACCCGCACCGTGCAATTCATCTGTAACAGGATGGAAGCCGCCGCATCGGCATAACGCCGCCCAGCCTCATCGTTGTCCGGCCAGATCGTCACGCATCGCCCAGCCATGATTGACCAGTCGGCTTTCTCTGCCGAATCCGCCGCGCCGCTGGTGGTGGCCAGTGCCCCGGTTTTCAGCAGGGCATCGGCGCACCATTCGCCTTCTACCACGATCACCACATCATCAGGCCGGGCTGCCAGATCGTGCAGGCGGTACAGCGGTTTGCCGTCTGGGTATTCCGGCTCGCCCAGCGTGTAGGGCGAATCCACTTCTCACCAGTGAGGGGATTTTTCAGTCGAATGCGCCAGTACAGTGGGCCACCATCGCCGTCAGTGTATTCATGCAGGGCTTGTGGCTTGTAACCTTGGTTGATGGCAGCATTTGCCAGCCGCCGGGCTGCATCTTTGAGGATCTCACTCATTGGTAAGCCCTCCATACCGGATCAACCACTCTGCGGCCTTCACAGGAAGCAATCCAGACAAAGCGAGCCTGAATATTATGTTCTTGGTTATGGCTTTCATCGTTCCACCTCCCAAGCGTCCAGCGCCTTCGCTGCTTCGATAAAGCGCAGGCTATGGCGTTTCATGTGGAAGGCCAGCACATCGCCGCCATGCGCCCCACAGACCATGCAGCGGTATCCGCCGGTATCCAACCGAACACGCAGACTTGGTTTGGTATCATCATGGAAAGGGCAAATGGCATTTTTCCATTCCCCGCCACCGAACAGTTTCAAGCCCTGTTCGTGGTAATACTCGGCGGGAATTGGCAGAAGGTTGCGATTGAAGCCAAAGGGTTTGCGGGTATTGCCCCGCGTGGGGTGCGCGTAGCTCATGGTCGTGCCCCTACGCTTTGTCTTGGCTGGTAGAGGTGACGCGGCGCTCATCCATCCATCGCTGAACATCCGCTATTTTGTAGCGCACGGCACGGGAGATTTTTGCGTAAGGGATACCATCGCCAGCCCATCTGGCCCGTTGAAACCACGCAAGTGACATACCGGTGATCGCCGATGCCTCTTTTTCGTCTATCCACCGGTCAGGTTGAAGCTCGAAGTCTCTGCGTTGATTTTGCTCTTTCATGATGCTGCCCTCTGTCATAAGAAACACAAGGACAGAATAATGCAGTTATTTATTTAAGCGCATGATTTTTAATTGTTTTACGCATAAGTCAGGCCTGACTTACACCCAAAAAGCGCAAGACTGGCCTGGTTGTCTTAAAGGCAGGTTATGACATTTATTTAAGCTTGGCTTTTACGCCTTTGGTGATGTCGCGAATGCGGGATAGGGAGTAAGGCTTTTTGCCATTGATAGTTACGTCGTGACGGTTGCCGTCATGTATCACGGTATCGCGGGTACCGCCGACGGTTATCTTTTTCCCCGTAGCCCACTTGTGAACATAGTCCACATGCTCGTCCACTGTTAAAAACGGATGCGCCTTGCAATGCTCAGTAAAAACGGCCGAGAATAATTTCTTTATGTCTGCTGCTCTTTTTTTATTACTCTCTTTTCCTTTCGGTCGCCCAAGCGCAAGGTTCTTTTTCTGTTGATTCAATTTCTCTTGTATTAGCCGGAATCTTGGTTCTAAAAATCTCGCATAGCTGGCTTCAACCTCACTAATTTTAGCCTTATAGCCATTCCGGAAAGTCAATTCGTGAGCAGCTCCACCGATGTCATTTTTTAAATCGTTGGCACAATCATGCAAAACCAGAGCCGCCAATATGTGTTCTTGAGAGATTTTGGAGAAGGAATCCAACAGGCGTGGGTACTCTTCTTTTTGAAGGTGGCAATAAAGATCATAGTGAGTTGTGATCCCCCAAAATTTAATACCATTCCAGTCCTCGTGTCCACCTGAGAAATAATCGTTTCGCAGCTTGGCGAAATGCGCCGCTCGCTGCATCCTGTCTTCCGGGATACCGTTTTCGGCGAACCACATGCAGAAAACGCTATCGAGAAGATCCCAGACCGCGCGTACATATTCTTCCGTTTGGCCTTTCAACGTGCGCCGTGCTTCATGCACGGCATAATATACCGTGTCGTAGATTAGATCGCCTGACATAGAAGCACGGAAAGAGGATAAACCCAAACCACGGCTTTCAAGTGAGCCGCTTAACCAACTCTCGGATAGTGAAGGTTGCTGTACCAGTGCAACAAGACCACTTGGCTTTGCCGCGTCGCTTTCCTTTATTTGCGTAGAATGTTCAGTCGTTTTGCGACTATTCATGGCGTCCCCTTTCACACTTCGCCCTTGAAATACGAGCCGCGCCAGCCGGGCAAGGGTGTCCCGGTTTTCGCCCCGTCGGGCTAGATGCGGCAAACCATCACGCCGCTTTGGTAAGCTCCGCCAGTTCCGCCGGGTCAATGCGCAAGGGCAGGTAGCCCGCCGCTTTCGCTTCCAGAATCGTGATTTCGGCGATGCCCTTTTCGCTATAGCCGATGTTCACATTCCAGCCATAGGATTCGTCCCGGACGATCTTGTCCTTGCTTAACTCGATATGAAGGGTGTCGTCTTCCGGGTAGTAGTGGATATTCATTTTGGTAACTCCTTGATCTTCCAATCGGTCATTACGGTTTTAACGATAATTGCTTGCGCGTCGACCGCCGCCACGCACAGCAGATTGTCATCCCTCTGGGGGATGTGCTTGTAAATCCACAGGTGTAAATCGTCCTTATAGTTGGTCTCGCCGGTCTCGATGATTTCCAGGACAAGCCCTTCATCAATGTCGCGCTTCGCCATGCTCTGGCGTGCATGATCCGTGAGCCGGATGTTTTTCTGAAACCGTTCGCTGAACACTCGCTACCCTGCCGTTTTCAGTTTCAACACATCGGCGCTCGGTTTGATGCCCGCGCATTTCAGGATGTAATCGGTGATTTTCTGCATGGGTTCCCGCAACTGTTCTATGTCGTGTTGAATATAGCCCGCCGTCACGTCATTGGATTTGTGGTTAAGCAGGCGCTTTATCGAGAAGTAGCTCAAGGAGTGGTCAAGGTTGTTGACGCAGGTGGCGAAGGTGCGCCGCAGATCGTGCAGGGTGAAAGTCACCCCCGATTCTCCAATCACCCGCGCCATCGGCGTGCGGGGTTCCACAAGATAGCCGCCCGCACCTCCTCCGGGGAACACATACGCACTCACGGCATTGGTGCGCCGCCGTTGAAGCAGGCCGAAGATGAAATCGGACAAGGGCAGGGTATGGTTCTGGTGGTTCTTGGTGTCGGTTACGGTCAGCGTCCTGGCCTTGAAGTCCACGTTGTCCCAGGTCAGTCTTGCCGCTTCCTGCCGCCTCAGTCCGGTAAACAGCAACAGAAGAAGGTAGTCGCGCACCGTGCCATTATCGAGACCCTGAACCGCCATGAACCAGGCGGGCAGTTCATGCGGCTTGATGTAACTGTCACGCCGCCTCATCCGATACCAGGCGCGGGTTTGTGACAGGCGTTTGACCGGGTTTTCGGCAATCAGCGAGCGGCCTTGTGCATCCTCGTAGCGGCCTGCCGCAAAGTTGAATAGTGCCCGCAGCAGTCTCATGGAGAGGTTGGCGTAGGCTTCCCCCTGATTTTTCCCCAGCAGGGTATGGCGCTCGGCCATTTTGTCCTTGGTAATCGACAGCAGGGGCTTGTCTTTCCAGTCGCCGAAAGCGATTTCTATCACCCGCCGGTAATCGTAGAGCGTTTTGGGCTTGAGCGTCTTGCGGGCTTTCAGGTAGTCATGGAAGACTTCATTCAGTGTAATGGCTCTGGCTTCCTGTTCCAGATCCTTGATTTTATTTTCCAGCCTAACGGCGTTCGGGTTAATTCTCCTGGCCATCAACCCAAGCAACTGCCGCGCCTCGTTTCTGGCTTGCTCCGCCGTAAACACCCCGTGCTTGCCGATGGTCACGCGCACCGTCTTGCCGTTGACCTTGGTCTCGGCGATATAGGTTTTGCCGGTAGTCCCGGCGCGTAATCCGAAACCTTTCAGGTCGTCATCCCAATAGAGTTTTTGACCTGCCTGGGTATAGGGAATTTTTTCCACCACGGTTTTAGTCAGCTTCATTTTTGCCCCCCGTCTTCCGCATTAGTAGGAAATTAGTAGGAAAGATAATTAAAACTCACGCATAGACCTTCTGACTTATTAACCAGAAGAATATATGATTAGAAAGGAATTTTCAAACTAATTAAAAATTAGTAGGAGGGTATAAAACCGGGTTTTCTATAACTCTTAATCAGTAGGTCGTAGGTTCAAGTCCTACACGGCCCACCACCTTTAGTTTTCCTGTGTAGCCATCTAAGAACCTGTTCACGATCTCGATCAAGGGATGTAGTGCAAGGCAAAATCGCACGAAAAAGCGGAGCATACACGGAGTATGTGAGCATTTTGAGTGTGATTTTAACGCCGCAATGCGCCCTTCAGCGAGATCGTGAACAGGTTCTAAAGTGGGTGGCCGCGCGCCAGCCCTATTTGCCCCAGGTGTTTTCTGAAGCGCTAAAAGAGCTGTCGTTGTTTTTGTCCCACCGCTTGGCGCCCGTTCCATCCAGTTCCAGCATCCCATCGCTTGCCTGGCTTGTTCCCGAGATCGGGGTGGCTCGCACGGTGTAGGTTGTTTGTGTCGCGGCCGAAATGGACAGATTGTATTGTTTCGATGTGCCATCCAGCGGAGCCTGGGCGGGAAAAATGGCGCCTGCTCCGCTGCCCAGGGCTGGGGCGGCGCCGCCTGGCGTATAGGTGTTGTTTTGCGTGAACACCCGTTCCATTGCATTGCCCAGAGATATCAGCGCCGCCTGCGCCGCTGCGCGCCGGGATTGTCTTACGCTGTCCTGGTAGGCGGGATAGGCTACGGCGGCAAGGATGCCGATGATGACCACGGTGACCATCAGCTCGATCAACGTGAATCCTGATGATTTATTTTTCATTACACATATACTCCATGGGTGAATAGGCTTGGTTCATGGTGCAGGCTGCCGGAAAAACGTGTCTTCCGGCAGCTTGCTATTCAGATCCTTATCGACGGATCTCTTTCCAGGACAGGCGGCCTGTATTGGCTGCTTTGCCGGTATTGACACGCCCTTCGTCGACGCTGGCGCCCGATTTGTCTCCGCTGTTCGCGGTGTATTGATAGTCGCCCAAAAAGGCCGATTCCGCAGCGATGGCATCCTGCTGCATTCTCCTGCCGGAAATTGCAACGGTGGTTGATATGGGGATGGGGCCGGTATTGCCGGAAGCGGCGCCAGTGGTGTTGCTGGTAACAGTGGTCGTCGTGACACCTCCGATGATGGTGGTGGTGGTGATCGTGGCAGAGGTGGTGACGACTTGGGTAGTGCCAGTGGCGGACAACTTGTCACTGTTATCAGCACTATTGTCATTGTTGAAGTCAAACACAGAGTCAGCGGGGCGTCCTCCGTTGACGAGTTTCGCGGCCATCAGCCATGACGATCCGCCAAAGGTGCATTCGGCGTTGTTGGGGGTCATGGTGTTGAAGAACACGTAGTCACCGCGCACCTTGGGGTTGACGACCACCCGCTCGCCGGTTGCCGCGCTGGCGCTGTCGAGGTCGATGTACCAGCCACGCTTTGTGCCGCTGTAATCCACGGGGTTATCACTGAGTACGCGGGCGCTCGACGAGAAGCCGGTGAGGAATGTTTGCGCCACGAGGTCGCTGCGTTGCAGTTCTTTATCTCCTTCGTCCCACACGCCATAGAAGGTCTGGGTGCCGGTGGTTGTTTTATCGCTATTAACCACATACTGGCCCGTGCCGAACATCACCAGCAGATTGGGTGCATTGGAAGGCGAGTTGCTGTTGGGTACGGTGGGGTGTCTTACCACCGAGGGTTTGGAGGTGATGGGCTGGGCGTTGTTCGCTGCACTTTTTGCGGTAAACAAGGGTTTTGGGGTGCTGCCCTGTGAGTAGGCGACCTTCCAGTTGGTGTCCTTGGCCGTATCGGATAGGTCAAACGCCCACATATTGCCTTGCAGGTCGCCGGCATAGACCCGGTCGACCGTTCCGTTGCCGTCGAGATCGACCGCCACCGGGGAGCTTAGCCCGTTCTGGCCCGGGCTGACTGCGCCAACGCCGGTGGTGATCCTGTAGTAATCGGCATTTGGAGACCCGCTTGTGCTTAGGGTCCATGTGCCGTCCAATCCACCATCGAGGTAAATGATGAAAAGCTGGGCCTGGCCGACGCCCGTGTCGTTGTAGCCATTACCGAAGATGGCTGCCCATCTGCCGTTATTCATGAGGCCAATCACCGGCTTACTGAATGTGTAGCCAAGATTAGCGTCGTTGGCATCCGTGAATTCCCACATCACCGTATTGTCAGGGGCCGTGCCAGTTTCAGAAAATGCGCTTGGGCTGGTGATGTCCAGGGCAAACAGGCCACGGCCGCCAGCCTCTTGGCCGCCAACGAGCACGGTTTTCCAGCCCACCGCACCGCTGGGGCTGGTCTTGACGAAAGCATCCGACACAGTGGGGCCTTGGTCTACATAATAAAGATGTCCGTAGGACTTTTCGGTCAGGGCGTGCAAGCCCTTTCCAATTGCGTTGGAAAACAGGTTGTGTGGAATGTAGGCCATCACTTCATCGCCGCTGATGGCGTCAAAGCCATGCAGCATCCCGTCATTGGCGCCGACATAAACAATGCCCTGGCGAGGAGTGCTTGTATAGGCGGCTTTAAATGTCGAGTACGGGACGGTGACGCCTGGCAACGTATCCGGGTAATTGAGGCTCGGTGGCCCGACATACACCGGGTTGGAGTGCACGATGTCGCCCAGCCGGCTGCCGCGCACGCGGAAGCTGGGTGTGGTGCCATCGCCTTCCTTGGAGCGGTCACCACGCAGGAAGGCAAGCCGGTCTGGTCCGTAGCTGTCCGCGGCGGTGGGTCCCATGTTCAGATCGTTTTGCTGTGCGGTCGACAGGGTCGACAGGCCCGTGGTATTCCAGCGGAAGGGGATGCCCACTTTTGTGACGGGATTGTACGTTAGTATGGTGCGGTCATTAACAGACAAATTCCGGGCATCAAGCATGGTTGCCGCATTCCAGGTGGGTGAGGCGGCGAGGTTGCCGGTGATGGGGTCCAGCGCGTATGAAAGCAGCTCGCCACTCCATAGCCCAGAATTGAATTTGGCCTGGTAAACCGCGCTGCTGGTGCCCAAGGTTGCCGTATTGAATGCGACGGCCGAGGCACTGCCAATCCGGGAAGCGATGTTCGAAACAATCTGTGCCAGGGCCTCTGTCAATGTATCGGCATTGGTTGCGGTAAAATACAGCCCTTTGCCGTAGCTCGCGGCGTCTTGCAGCATCTGGTTGTTGACGGCAAAGCCAATGGTGTAGGTGTTCAGGTTCTGTTTGGGGTAATTTGGGTCATCGAAACTGGTGCCGGTCAGGTCAGTGCCGAGCGTGGACGCGCTGGAACCGGTGGCTGGGGGATTTCTCCTCAGGTCAATGTCATTGCCAAATTTCGCCAGGTCATCAAGGTAAAGCGTGTATCCTTCGTCTGTCGTACTGCCCGACGGTTGAAATCCATCCGAGTATTGGGGGAAGTTGGGGTACATTGCTGTCGTCGTGGCGGGGGCGAGGTTGTCCCAGTTCGGAAGCGCGCGCGTTGTGTCGAGGATATCATCAGGGTCAACATTTGCTGAGGGAACGGAAGTGTCTTTGGTAGGGTAGCCGTCGGTGATAATAATGGTGAAATTTTTCTGGCAGCGGTATTGAATCGGGCTGGTATAGTTTGTTCCGCTGATATATTGGCTGCTTATGCCCCTGAAATAGCGCGTTATTTCGTAATACGCCTCGGCCAAGGGGGTCCATGTGTTGGCGCTGAGTCCGTTAATTGTACTTGTCAGCGTAGATGTTGAGCTACCGCAGACGGCGGCAATCGTCGCCCCCTGGCTGCTGGTGTTGAACGATGCGATACCAAAGCGTATGTTCGGGGTATTGGTGACGACATTGGTTGCCACTGCCTTGGCAACGGTAATGCGCGTGCCCAGGTTGACCGCGCTGACGATAGTGAGGTCGGTGTTGTTCGCATAAGTTTCGAACAGGTAATTGAGATAATTGCCGGAGTACATGGTATTGCCGCTGCCGACTGGGTCCGGCAACTTCAGGCACTTTGTGTTGGTGACGCCTGATATAACTCTAGTGCCATATTTATAACCGGAAGAGCATCCAGACCCACTGATGGATGAAAGTTTCACGTTGCTGCTAGTCGCGTTCCAGGTGGCGCCTCCCCAGTTGGGTTGGATGGTCGTGGTGGTGTAGCCCGTTGCCCAGGTAATGTTGTTCATGCTTCCTGAGTTGTCGATCAGCAACATGACATTGGGCTGCACCGGCGAGGTCAGGAACAGCGGTACGTTGGACAGTGTGCCGGGCGCGGCCTGTGCGAAGGGCGATGCGAAGACCAGCACATAGGCGAGCAAGGTGCTCCAGGCGGCGGATTTTTTGCCCCTAAGGGTATCTATGCCACTCGGGGTGTAAGTCAATGTTTGCGGTTTCATGATAGCTCTCCTAACACTGGGGTGTCAGTACAATTCAATGGGTTGATGAAATAGAATGTTGATTAATGGGCGTCAGAATTTCTTGCCGTAGTACTCCTGCAGAATTACCGTGGCGTTATCGGATCCGCCCGTCCCTCTGGTGGTGATGCGAAGATTGGTAACTGTGCCCGCGCCGGATGAGCATCCGTAGCAACTCTCAAGCTCCGCGCCAGAGTTTCCTGGAGCTGAAACGAGCTCTATGATGTAGCGTGGCTCGGTCTTCACGTTGGGGATGTCGCTCCCTTTGTAGACGATTGAAGCGGTGCCGCTCCAGGTGGTGTTGCTGCTGATATCCGGGGCCGCGGCGCTGGATATGTTGTAAAACCCCGATGTGCCATTGAATGCGGCGACTGACGCCATGCCCTCGATGTAGGCTTCGGCATCCCTCAAGCCCGCTTCGGCGGCCTGGAAGGCGAGGTTCTGGTCACGGCTGTTGCCCGCCATTTTCTCTTCTAATGTCGATGTGCTCATGGCGGTGATGCCGATGATGGTCAGCACCAGCAACATCAGCAGGCTGACAATGAGCACGGAACCGCGTTGGAATGGAGAGTTCATAATTACAGGCCTCTATTGCGTAACCGTATGGTCGTGGTGAAGACGCGCCGCAGGCGCCGGTCCGCCGGCGTGATGGCTGCCGCCCCGTTGAAGGTGTAGGGCTGCGGCTGTGCCGTGATGTTGTTTTCAGCGCTGCGCACCAGCAGGCTCAGGCGCACGCTGACCACGTTGGCCAGGACGAGCCCGGCTGCTCCGGCGGGAACATACCTGTTTGCCGAGCCATCCATCGGGCTATTCATGTCTTCCCCATAAAGGATCTGCATGTTCTCCACGTCTGCCGCCAGAGGTTGGGCGGCATCGCCCTGGTCTTGCCGATACAGCGTCGGAGCATTGTTGTTGGTTGCATCTGCCTGAATGAAATAGCGGCGCACTGTTGTCGTCATCAATTGTGCATCGCCTTGATAAATCTTCGACAGGCAGTGTGCATTGGCGCCGACACAGGCGCCGGGGTTGAAGTTGCCGGGGCTGGTCGCGTTGCCAGTGTTATGGACTATCGTTCCTGTGCCGCCGGGGTTAGCGTTCGATATCTGGAAGATATCCCCCGCCGTGCAATCGCTGACAATCACGATATCACCCTGTTGAAGAGTGTTGCCTGGACGCACTCCGATGTTGGCAGAGGCCAATGGCCCAAATGGCGACAGAAGCGTAAGGCCCGTCTGCTCCGCCATGCGCAACGTGATGGAGTCAGTGGATCCGTCGGTTCCCTCTATGCCGTTTGCGAAACCGTGCAGCGTGGGGTTATACCCCGCGCCCCCTGCGTTAAGATTATTGGTAAGGGCGGTTCTGTTTTTCAGGCAGCCCCAGTAATCCGCCATGCGGATATCGCTGGCAAGAAAATCCATCGCAAACCGCCCGTTTTCCTGTATTCTTGCCAGCGCGTCCTGGACGCGGTAGGTCTGCCGGCTGCTAATGAAAATTTGCATGACGCCCGCCAGCAGTATCAGGCTGATGGTGATGGCGACCATCACCTCCACCAGCGTGAGGCCGCGTTGAGAAATGCGATGAGTAACGGATGGCGCAGAGTGATTCATGGCTGGATACTCACGGAAAAACAGGTCAGGTCAACGGCCGGGTCTGCTCCGCAGGCGGTGCCGGTAGCGCCGGTGCGGGCGTCATCCCACATTACGGTGATGGTGAGGCGATTGGGGGCAACCCGTGTTACGGTGCCCTTGCCTGCGGGTAGCGCACTTCCGTTGGTGGTTTGCCATTCGTAGATGTCGTATTGCGCCATCTGGGCCGGGGTGCAGCCGCCGCCGCTGACGCAGATGTTATTTGATCCCGCGTTTGTGGTGTTGATGTTGTCGTAAGGTCCCCCAGCCACCGCCGCCAGGGTGTTGGCGCGTATGCGGTCGGCCATGTCGTTGGCCTGCTGGGTGGCAATGGTCCGCAGATAGGCGCTCTGATTGTTGCGCAGCCCCGCGGCCTGTAGTCCCGCCAGGCCGAGCAGGCCGATGGACAGCACCACGATTGCGATGAGGACTTCCAGCAATGAGAAACCGCGCGCCGTATTTGTTGAAAATGGTGTGAGTTGAGTGAGCGTTTTGTTCATACGGGAAGCTCCTAAGGGCAGGCAGTCCGGGTGGTGCCCACCCTGCCGGTAGAGGCCACATTGATGGCGCGGACTTCGTTTCCCGTACAGCCGGGGATCGATAAGGTAAATGTGCCTGCCGAGCCACTGATGAAGCCGGAGGGCTGGTACTGAACGCGTGTGGCGTTGGTAAAGCCGTTACTGGTCAGCGTGCTGCCGCCATCAAGCACCCCGCTCACTTTTAGCAGGGTGTCTCCCGCGTCGACGTTTCCAGTGCTGTTTACATCGACAAAGGCTATCCATCCGCTCGCCCAATTTGTGCCGGTGCAGGTTGCCTGATCGGTGCTGATGCATACGGTGACCCACAGGCCCCGTTTAACGGCCTCGCCGCGCGCCAGTTGCAGGGTCGAAACCAGTTCGTTGGCCTGGGTTGCAACGCGATTATTCTGTATTGTGGACCTGAAACTCGGCACGGCAAGCGTCGCCAAGATCGCAGCGATGGCGAGCACGACCATCAACTCAATTAGCGTGAATCCTGTGTGTTTTCTGTTCATGGCTTTGTTGTATCACCGCAAATTTTTACTGTCATTCTAAAACCGACGAGCTGTGCGGTTTCTCCGATGAATGGATTGTTAGAGCCTGTTTATCATCTCGATCAAGCGGTCATAGGGTGCGTGGGACGCATCTATATAGGTATTGGCGTTTTTAAATAGAGATAGAACAACGTCAAACCCTCAATAGGTTTATCGGCAGAGGATGTGGGATAATTAAGCCATGACAGATTGCTTGGTAATAGGTGGTGGCCTGATAGGCATGCTCACGGCGCGCGAGTTGCGGCTCGCCGGCGCTGAGGTGCGATTAGTGGAGCGTGGCGCGGCAGGGCAGGAGGCGTCGTGGGCGGGTGGCGGGATATTGTCGCCGCTCTATCCGTGGCGCTATCCGTCCCCGGTGACGGCATTGGCGCGCTGGAGCCAGCAGGCCTATGCGGGATTCTCCAGTGAGCTGGCAAACGAGACGGGCATTGATCCGGAATGGACGAAAAACGGGCTTTTGATTCTGGATGACAGTGAGAAGGCGATAGCGCGTGCCTGGGCTGTGGATGTGGGTGCCAGGCTTGATCTGATTGAGGCCGGTACGGTGCGCCAGTGTGAGCCTGGTCTGCGTGCCCCGTCCCAGGAAGCGCTATGGATGCCGGATGTGGCACAGATCCGTAACCCGCGCCTGCTGAATGCCTTGAAGGTCGATTTGCCGGCGTTGGGCGTGATCGTCGAAGAGCATGCCGAGATAACCGGCTTTGTTGTGAAAAATGACCGGGTTGAGGGTGTCGAGACTCGCCATGGGCGGATCACCGCTGGCAGGGTGGTGGTTGCCGCGGGCGCCTGGAGCGGCCAGTTGCTCGCGGGGCTGGGTTATGCCCTGGACGTGGCGCCAGTGCGCGGCCAGATGATTCTGTTCCGGGCGCGCCCCGGTGTGGTGTCGCGCATCGTGCTGAGCCACGGCCATTATCTTGTGCCACGTTGTGATGGGCGCGTTCTGGCGGGCAGTACGCTGGAGTATGTAGGTTTCGACAAAACCACCACGGAGGAGGCCCTTGCCGAGTTAAGCCGCGCCGCCATTGCCATGGTGCCGGCCCTGGCCGGTCATGAGATCGAGCGCCACTGGGCCGGACTGCGCCCCGGCTCACCCTGCGGCGTGCCCTATATCGGCGAACATCCGCGCGTGCAAGGCTTGTTTGTCAATGCCGGGCATTTCCGCAATGGCGTGGTGATGGGTCCGGCTTCGGCGCGCCTGCTGGCCGATATCCTGCTGCGGCGAAAACCCGTGCTCGATCCCGCGCCGTATGCCTTGGAGAACCGTGTAAGCATGGATTGTGGAGCGGAGGCGTTGCGCCGCAGGGACTCCCATTGCGGATTTATCCCGTAACTGGTAACGTGCTGTGGGATTGAATCTTTTCTGGCATCTTACGGTCATAATAGCCAACCCAAAAAAACAGCCTTTGGATTCCCTTGTCAATGCCTAGATTTGGATTTATCGCTTTACTGGCGTTGTTTATTGGCATCCTTCTCACATCTTTTTTGCCAATTACCACTTTTGCCGGGGATGTGCTGCTCACCGAAGATCAGGCTATCGCCCTTTTTTATCAGCGCAACCTTGACCTGATCGCGGCGCGTTACAATGTGGATGCGGCTCGGGCTCAACAGGTTATTGCCGCCGCCGTTCCCAATCCCGTGCTTTCGCTATACAGCCAGTCTCCCAACATCGCTAAGATAGGAAGGCACGGTGGCTTCGCTGGAGCGCAGTATGACACTATTGCGCGGCTGGATCAGCTTATTGAAACGGCGGGCAAGCGGGGGCTGCGCAAGGAAGGCAGCGGGTTTGCCACGCAGGCTTCAGAGAGCGACTTGCGTGATGCCCTGCGCGTGCTCAGCAATGAGGTGCGGCATGCCTATTACAATTTGCTGTTGAGCCAGAAAGTAGTTGATCTGGCCAGGGAAACCCTGGCGCGTTATGACGATATAGTGCGCACCAACAGTTTGAGGCTGGAGAGCGGGGATATCGCCGAATCGGATTTTTTGCGCGTGGAGGTGGAGCGTTTCAAGGCGCAGGGGGATCTGGACCAGGCGCTGCGTAGCCTTGCTGGCGCGCGAACGGGCTTGGCGGTGCTTCTTGCCTGGCCCGGTGACGCGATGAATTTTGCCGCGCAGGATGTCTCGCTCAAGCGCAGCGAAGTTGATGCGAAACAGCCCCCCGAGGCTTTTATTGACCAAGCCCTGATGCAACGGGCGGATCTGCAGGCTGCACGGTTGCGGGTAAATCAGGCAGAAAAAGCCCTTGCGCTGGCCCGCGCCAAGCGCATCCCGGATGTCACCATTGCGGTGCAGGATGAAGCGTGTCCTTTTTGTTATCCCAATGCCGACAATGCAATCGGTCTGGGGGTCAGTGTTCCTCTTCCGGTTTTTTACCGGAACCAGGGTGAAATCGCTCTGGCAGAGGTTAATCTCAACAACTTCAATCTGCAAGTCCAGCAACTTGAGCAGAATGTTCGCGCGGAGGTTTTGGGGGCGACCGTCGCCTGGCGTACCGCCGATGCCCAGGCACGCCGCTTCGAGGAGGATGTTATTGGCCGGGTCAAAACGGTTCGCCAGGCTGCGGAGCTTGCCTATAGCAAGGGCGCGACGGACATCCTGGACTTTATCGAGGCACAACGCAGCTACAAAAATAGTGTGCTCGAATATCAAAATGCACTTTACAGCCGGGCGGTTGCCTACGCTGATCTCGTCAAGGTGCTGGGCATAGAGCAAGTGCCGCTGTCCCCATAACTTACAGCAGAGAACCAGCACATGAAGTATTCCAAACGTATTCTACTATTGCCGGTCTTGTTGTTTTTTTGCGTCCCTGCCGCCCGGGCGGTGGAGCAACCCCAGGACGCAGGCGTGCTGCGCTATAAGCCTAATGCCCCGCAACTTTCCGCTCTAAATATCGCCGTGATTAACCCCCGCCTTCGTCCTCTGAGTGAACCGTTACCCGGCCGCATTGCATACGATGAAGATCATACTAGCCGCGTTAGCTCGCCCGTCGTCGGGCGTGTCACCCGCATCGGCGCCGAGCTTGGGGACACAGTGCGCAAGGGGCAGGCGCTGCTAGATCTGGATGCGCCGGAGCTGGGCGTGGCCCTTGCCGATGTCTCCAAGGCCGATGCCGATCTGTCACAGTACCGAGCGGCCTACGAGCGTGCGCGGACACTCTTCGAGGGGCAGGCCATCGCGCGCAAAAATCTGGAGCAGGCCGAGGCCGATCTGAGTAAGGCCGAGGCCGAGTCGCGCCGCGCCAAGATGCGCCTGCACAACCTGCTTCCTGAGGGCGGAAAATCCCCAGGGGAGACTTATACTTTACGCGCGCCAATCAGCGGGGTTGTTACCGAGCGTCACGTTAACCCTGGCATGGAGGTCCGCCCCGATCTGCAAGATCCGTTGTTTGTGATCAGCGATCCCACCCATCTCTGGGTGATCGTTGAATTGACCGAGCGCGATTTGGGCAAGTTGCACACTGGGCAATCGGTGGGGGTGAGTGTTGATGCTTATCCCGGCCAGACGTTCATGGCGCGGGTGGCAAACATTGCCGATGTGCTTGATCCTGTCACGCGCCGCGTCCGGGCGCGGGTGATTCTGGATAATCCCGAGCGCCGCCTGAAACCTGAGATGTTTGCGCGTGTGATGCCCTTGGCAGACAGAAGCCAGCCCGTGCTGGTGGTGCCCAACAGTGCCTTGGTGACGGAGGGCAGGCGTACCTTTGTATTTGTGGAAACGATACCTGGTGAATTGCATAAACGCGCTGTGCAACTGGGTTTGCAAACCCGCGACTTCAGTGTCGTGGAGAGCGGGTTAAGTGCCGGTGATCGCGTAGTCACCAGTGGCGCAGTGCTTTTGAATTCTGATTTGCAAAGATAACGATCAATAAAGTCCACTGCCAAACCAGATGCCGAGAGTACTAAACAATAGGAAGCGGCGTAATTCGCGCTTTGGGTGTTTCGGCGTTTCGACCGATGAAAAATCCAGGTTAGACCTCCATGCTCGATAAACTGATCACCTTTGCATTGAAGCAAAGGATTTTTGTTCTTGGCGTCGCCGTGGTGATATTGATTGCGGGCGTTCTGGCGGTGCAAAGGCTACCTATTCAGGCCTTTCCGGATGTGCAGGACGTGCAGGTATCGATCGTCACGCAAATGCTGGGGCAAGCACCGCCCGAGGTGGAGCGTAGCGTCTCGATGCCCATTGAGCGCGAAATGAATGGTATTCCCGGCCTTACCCAGGTGCGGTCCGTTTCCATTACCGGACTGTCGGTTGTCACGCTGACGTTTGCCGACAAGACCGATGATTACTTCGCCCGCCAGCAGGTGCTGGAAAAGCTCGCCAACGTCAACCTGCCGGCCGGTGTTCAACCTGGCCTTGCCCCATTGACTACCGCCGTGGGCGAGGTCTATCGCTATGTCCTCGAAACGCCAAAGGATATGCCGATGATCGAGGTGCGGGCGATTCAGGACTGGGTCATCCGCCCAGCTTTGCGTAGTGTGCCGGGAGTGGCTGATGTCGTGAGCTTCGGCGGCGCCATCAAGGAATATCAAGTGCGCGTCGACCCCTATAAACTGCGTAAGTACAACCTCACCCTGGATCAGTTGTCTAAGGCGCTCGCCAATAATAGTATGAATACTGGCGGTGGACTGATACGCCGTGGTGACGAGGCGCTGGTGGTGCGCGGCGTCGGTATTTTTACCAGCCTGGATAGCATCCGCCGTGTAGTTATCACAAGCATTAACGGTTCGCCGGTGTTTATCGATGACGTGGCCGACGTGGAGATCGGCCCGCGCACGCGCGCAGGTTATGTCGCTTACAATCAGCGGAACGATGTTGTGGAAGGCATCGTGCAAATGGTCAAGGGCCGCAATCCGGCGCTCGTCATCTCCGCCCTGAAGGACGAAATCAGCAAGCTTAACGCGCACAAATTGCCGGCTGGGGTGAAGTTGCACACAATCTATGATCGCACCCAGTTGATCGCGCATACCGTGCACACAGTGACGGAGAATCTTATTGCAGGCGCGCTGCTGGTGGTTGTCATCCTGATTGTCTTTTTGCGCAACTGGAAGGCGGCGCTGATTGTCGCAAGCGTGATTCCCTTGTCATTGCTGTTCGCCTTTATCGGCATGGACATAAAAGGGGTTTCGGCCAACCTGATTTCTCTGGGGGCGGTGGACTTCGGTATTATTGTGGATAGCGCCGTGGTACTGGTGGAAGCCTTGATGGTGCGCTTGGCGCTGGCCCAGGCGGATCAGGCTGAGCACCCCAGTCATGGCACAGTCTCCTGGCGCTGGAATGCCTTGAAGAGCACCACGCTTCAGGTGGGGAAGCCCGTGCTGTTCGCCAAGGCCATCATCATCTGCGCCTTTCTACCCATCTTCACTTTCGAGCGTGTGGAGGGAAAGATCTTCTCGCCCATGGCCTTCACTCTGAGTTTTGCTCTGCTCGGCGCGATTCTTCTGACGCTGACGCTGATTCCCGTGTTGCTCAGCTACACCCTCAAGAACAATAGCATGGCGGAACGCCATAGCGCCTGGATGCACGCTTTGCAGGGATATTATCAACGCCTCCTTGTCCGGGCGCTTCAGTATCGCAAGATTGTCGTGGGCCTTGCCGTTGGGGTTCTTGCGGTAAGCCTGGTTCTCGCGCCGCGCCTGGGCAGCGAATTTTTGCCCAAACTCGACGAGGGAAATATATGGCTAACTATTACACTGCCGCCCTCCACGGCGTTGGATAAAACCAAGGATGTGGAAGGGAAGATAAACAGCATTCTTCGCAGTTATAAAGAAGTGGACAGCGTTATTACCCACGTGGGCCGTCCCGATGACGGCACTGACCCCAAGGGTCCCAACAATATGGAGATCATGGCTAATTTGACGCCGCGTGATAACTGGCGTTTTCACAGCAAGGAGGATCTCATCGAAGACATGACCAAGCGTATGGAGACCATCCCCGGCATCCATACCAATTTCTCCCAGGTGATTCAGGATAATGTGGAGGAAGCGCTGAGCGGCGTGAAGGGAGAAATCGCCATCAAGATTTTTGGCCCTGATCTGGAAATACTTGAGGAAAAATCCGAGGAGACCGCTCGCGTGGTGAGCGCTATTCGTGGCGCGACAGACGTTGCGGCCATCAAGGTGGGGGGGTTAAGCCAGCTTAATATTGAAATCAATCGTGAGCAATTGGCGCGATATGGTCTCAGCGTCAGCGATGCGGCCGGCGCGATTCAGACCGCGCTGGCCGGGAGCGCAGCCAACAGCTTCTATGATGGCGAGCGGCGCTTCGATGTTACCTTGCGTCTGGACAAACCCTACCGCGACAACGTGGAAGCCATCAGTGGCCTGATGGTGAGCGTGCCAGGCAGCGATATCCAGTTGCCGCTCTCCACGCTTGCCGATATCAGCATACGCGAAGGCGCCGCCCGCATCAGCCGCGAGGATGGCGGGCGCAACGTGGCTGTAAAGGTTAACCTGCTGGAGCGCGACCAGGGCGGTTTCGTGGCCGAGGCCATGGAGAAGGTGCGCAAGGAAGTCAAACTGCCCCCAGGTTACGAGATGACATGGGGCGGGCAGTTCGAGAACCAGCAGCGCGCCACGAAACGCCTGGAAATCATCGTGCCAGTCAGCATCCTGCTTATTTTCATTTTGCTGTTCTGGGCCTTCCAGTCGGTAAAGAATGCACTGCTGGTGCTGCTCATGGTGCCCTTTTCCCTGATTGGCGGACTTGCGGGGCTGGGCATCACCGGGCTGCATCTATCAGTTTCTGCCGCAGTCGGTTTTATTGCCCTGGCGGGTATTTCTGTGCAAAACGGCGTGATCATGGTGGAGCAGATCAAGGAGCTTATCCGGGAAGGAAAAGATATGATGACTGCCACAGTGGAAGGCGCCGTGCGCCGTCTGCGCCCGGTGTTGATGACGGCGCTGATGGCGGGCATTGGTCTATTGCCCGCTGCGCTATCCCACGGCATAGGCTCGGAGACCCAGCGTCCCTTTGCCGTGGTGATCGTGGGAGGATTGGTTTCTGCCACGCTTTTAACGCTGTTGCTCCTGCCTATCTTGTTTCCCTATTTTAGCGATGAAAAGCAGCCCTGATATTGTGGTATATTTCAAAAAAATAGCCGCAGTAATTAAGGTATAAACCGATGACCGTTTATTCGGTTGACAAACTCATCGCAGAGGCGCGCCGCCTGTCCGCCGAATATCGCAAGGCGACAGGCAGGCCGCTGGGTGGCGTGAGCGGCGAAATCGCCGAGCACGATGCCGCGCGTCTGCTGGATCTGGATTTGTGCGATCCGAAACCGGGGGGGTATGATGCCATCGGGTGCGGCAGACGTGCGGGCAAGCGCATCCAGATCAAAGGCCGTGCTATTTTTGACGAAGGCAAGGCAGGCCAACGCATCGGGCAAATGAAAACCGACCAGGAATGGGACAGCGTCATGCTGGTGCTGATGGATGAGAATTTCGAGCCTTATGAAATCTACGAGGCGGAGCGTGACGATATCCTGCAAGCCATTGCCGACTCCGATGCAAGTAAACGTAACAAGCGTGGCGCAATGTCCGTGGCTAAATTTAAAATCATCAGCCAGTTGGTATGGACGCGTGAAACCGGTGCTGAAGAAGGGGAAGTTTGGGATAATCAAGCGGCACGCTAAAGTACAGTAACCGGAATTATTTCATCCCTGTTTTTTGAGGCCATATTCTTGCGCTACGCATAAATCAGGAGCTTCTCAATGCAATCCCCCGCTGAACTCCTTGGCTCTGATGGTCCGCTAGCGAAGCGTATCTCAGGCTTTGCGCCTCGTGCGGCGCAGCAGGAGATGGCGGAGGCCGTCGCGCAGGCGTTAGACGATCATGGCCTGTTGATCAGCGAGGCCGGCACAGGCACGGGCAAGACATACGCCTATTTGGTGCCCGCGATCCTGTCTGGCAAGAAGGTCATCATTTCCACTGGCACCAAAAATCTCCAGGACCAGCTCTTTCACCGCGACTTGCCCGTAATCCGCAATGCCTTGGGTGTGCCGTTGCGTGCCGCGCTGCTCAAAGGCCGCGCCAATTATTTGTGCTTGCATCGCCTGGAGCTGGCTGAGCTGGACGGGCGTGGCCATACGCGCGAGAACCGTGCGATGTTGCAACGGATCAAAGAGTGGGCGGGGCGTACCCGCAGCGGTGATGTCGCCGAGGTGGTGGATGTTCCGGAGGATTCGCCATTGTGGTTCCAGGTCACCTCCACAGCGGATAACTGCCTGGGCCAGGAGTGCCCTGTGTATTCGGATTGTCATATCATGAAGGCGCGGCGCGCGGCACAGGAGGCCGATCTGGTGGTGATCAATCATCATCTGCTGTTTGCCGACATGGCGCTCAAGGATGAGGGTTTTGGCGAGCTGTTGCCGGGCGCGAACGCATTTATTATTGACGAAGCGCACCAGCTCCCCGAGGTGGCGTCAAATTTCTTTGGCACCTCATTGAGCAGCCGTCAGATGCTGGAACTGGCGGACGATACCATTACGGAATATATGCGCGAAGCGGGCGACATGAGCGAATTGCCCGAGGCGGCGGATAAGCTGAAAAAGGCCGCGCTGGATTTGCGCCTGGCGCTGGGCCGCGATGCGTGCCGTACCGCATGGCGCGAGGTGGCGGCGCTCCCTGAAATAAGCACAGCCATGCAGCAATTGCGCGATGCGTTGACTCTATTGCAAAAACGGCTGGAACCGGCGGCGGTGCGCGGCAAGGGGCTGGAGAGCTGCCAGCGCCGCACTGGCGAGTTGCTGGCGCGGCTGGATAGTCTTGCTGGCGCGAGCCCGGCGAACCACGTCGTCTGGTTTGAAACGTTCACCAAGAGTTTCACCCTCAACAGCACGCCGCTCGATATCGCCGAAATCTTTCGCGCTCGCACGGATGCGCATAAATGCGCCTGGATATTTACCTCAGCCACGCTGGCGGTGGGTGGCAGCTTCGAACACTTTTCCTCGCGCCTGGGCCTGCACGGCGCCGTGACAAAGTGCTGGGACAGCCCCTTCAATTTCTCACGCAATGCCGTGTTCTATGCGCCTCCCGCCATGCCTGATCCCAGCAGCCAGAATTACATCGAGGCAGTGGTGGAGGCCGCCTTGCCGGTACTGGAGGCCAGCCGTGGACGCGCCTTTCTGCTGTTCACCAGCCACCGCGCCTTGCAAGAGGCGCATGAACGGCTACAGGGCAAAGTAGCCTATCCGCTGCTCGTGCAAGGCAGCGCCCCGCGTGGCGAACTGGTGGAACGTTTTCGCGCCATGGGTAACGCCATACTGCTCGGCACCAGTAGCTTCTGGGAGGGTGTCGATGTGCGCGGCCCGGCGCTGTCCTGCGTCATCATCGACAAACTGCCTTTCGCCTCGCCGGGCGATCCCGTCTTGCAAGCCAGGCTTGATGCCCTGCGCGCACAAGGCGGCAATCCCTTCATGGATTACCAGTTGCCCCACGCGGTGATCACCCTCAAGCAGGGGGTAGGGCGGTTGATCCGTGACGTAAACGATCGTGGTGTAATGATGCTATGCGACCCACGGCTGTTTTCAAAACCGTATGGACGTACCTTTATCAACAGCCTGCCGCCGATGATACGCACGCGCAAACTGGAAAATGTGCAACGTTTTTTTGAGTTGGAAATACAGAGCGCAGCCCCCATAGCAACAGTAGAAATCTAACTCGTCATATCCATCCACGAAAAAGGAGAAAGCATCATGCTGCAATCACACACCTATGGTTTTGGCAGGATCGTCAACGTGAGCGTGGAGGAGGCCGAGGCGCGTGTCACCGAAACCCTCAAGAGCAAGGGCTTCGGCATACTCACGCGCATCGATGTGGCCGCTACGCTCAAGCAAAAACTCGGCGCGGACATGCCGCCTTATGTGATTCTGGGGGCCTGCAACCCGCCGCTTGCTCATCAAGCCATCAGTGCGGAACCTGAAATCGGCCTGTTCTTGCCCTGTAACGTGATTGTTTATCAGGATGCCCAAGGGCAGGTGCACGTTTCGGCCATGGATCCGCAGCCGATGGTCGACATGATCAAAAATCCCCAGCTTGATTCCGTTGCAACGCAAGCGCGCCCCTTGTTGCAAGAGGCGTTGGAAGCAGTTTAACAGCAACGTGCTGCAAGGACGGCGAAGATGGACTCACCGAAGTTGGCCCCAGGGCATCTTCCCGTCCGTGACCTGCGGCGGCTGGCCCGTATCCTCCATGTGATGGTGGAGAAAGGCTGGGGCCATTATGTGGAGCGCCTGCGCCTGAAAGGCTATCTGCCCAAGGGTGCGGTGGAGCAGATATCTCCCATATTGAACGATGCCCAGCGTTTCCGTCTGATGCTGGAGGAGCTCGGTACCACGTTTATCAAGTTCGGGCAGATGCTCAGCGTGCGGCGCGATCTGCTGCCGGATGAGGTGCTCCGTGAATTGCAAAAACTGCAAGACACCGTGCCACAATTTCCCGCGGAGCAGGCGCGGCGGATTATAGAGGAAGATCTGCGGCAACCCGTGGCCCAGCTTTTCGCATCGTTTGATGATGAGCCGCTTGCCGCCGCCTCCATCGCCCAGGTACACACCGCAACGTTGCCCGATGGCGCAGCGGTCATCGTCAAGGTGCAACGTCCCGATATCGAACAGGCCATCCAGGCGGATCTGGAAATCCTCTTCTTCATTGCCAGGTTGCTGCACAAGCACGTTGCTGAAAGCCAACGTTATGATCCCGTCGGTCTGGTGGAGGAATTCTCGGAAACCATCCTGCTCGAAATGGACTTCCGCCGCGAGGGCCACAATGTGGAGCGCTTCCGTGACAACTTCAAGGATGCGAGTTCGGTTATCGTTCCAGAGGTATTTTGGGATCTGTCCAATAAGCGGGTACTGACTATGGCGCGGAGCATCGGGCGCAAGATCAGCGCGGAATATCCGTCAGAACCTGTGGCACGCCAGCGCTTGGCCGAACTGCTTGTGCATGTTTATCTCGTTCAGTTTTTTGAGCATGGTTTTTTTCATGGCGACCCCCATCCAGGCAATCTGTTTATCATGGAAGATGGGCGTCTGTGTTTTCACGACTTTGGCATCGTGGGTCACCTCACTAAACGGGACCGGAGCAATCTTGCGCAACTCTTTCTCGCCCTCGTTGCACGTGATGCGGAGTGGATGGCAGATATCTATCTGGATATGGGCGGCGGGGCGTCCGACGTGGACCGCGCCGCTTTTGCCAGGGATCTGGGCATATCCCTTGATGAGTATTATGCCGTGGCTGCGCAAGAGGCTTCCTTCTCCGAAGCCCTGTATCAGTTTATCCGGTTGATGGGCCGTCATCATATTCAAGTGCTCAGAGAGTTGTTGCTGGTCACAAAGGCGTTGATGACCATGGAGTCGGTGGTGCGCGCTCTCGATCCTCGCTTTGACATGATCGCCGCCTTGCAGGCCTATGCGCCGCGCATGATAGGCAAGCAATTACTGCCGGATTTGAATCGGACGGAGATTCTGGGGAAAAGCTATCGCACCCTAAGCGCAGTACGCATGGCAGTGTCCGGGTTCCCCCGCACACTCGCCAGGACTGTTCAGCAATTACAGCGGGGCGATTTGGCGCTCAAACTCCGCCATGAACAGCTGGAAGGACTGGAGCAGCATTTGGACCGTGCCAGCAATCGCCTGAGTCTGAGCATGATCATTGCCTCCATTGTGGTGGGGTCGTCGATAGTGATGAGCACAGACGTCGGCCCACATTATGGGGATGTCCCCTTATTGGGCCTGTTCGGATACCTGGTGGCAAGTTTTCTCGGCTTATGGTGGGTGGTGGCGATGCTGCGTTCAGGGAAATTCTGATCTGCCGCCAGTGGTGTGACTGTTTTACGCTAGGGTTTGGCGCATATGCTGTGGCTGGCCGTTAAAACACTCTTTCACGAGAAGGTGAGGCTGATCATAACCTTGATTGGGATCACTATCTCCACTGTGCTGACCCTCATGGAGGTAAGCATTTATCTAGGGGTGATGGGCGATGCCACCGCCGTTATCCGCAATACCGATGCTGACATTTGGATTGCCTCAAAGAACATCCAGTCCTTTGATTTTGCCCTGCCGTTTCCCGAGCACAGAATCAATCAGGTGCGCGCGCTCCCCGATGTTTTGTGGGCGCAAAAGCTCTTTCTCTCCTGGGGTTTTCTGAAATTGGCCAACGGCGGGCGCGAGCAGGCCCAAATCATAGCGTATAACCCGGACAATGGTATTGGGGCACCGTGGGCCATGCTGGAGGGGAGTGCGTCCGACGTCAAAGGCGGGCGCTACATCATCATGGATAAAACGTCGGAGCAACGCCTTGGCAAGCTGAACAGTGGAACGCTGTGGGAAATGACCGTTGGTAAAGATCAATATTCGTTTAAATTGGTAGGCCTCTCGCAGGGTATCAAGAGCTTCACCACAGTCCCGCTCGTCTTTATGTCATACAACCAATTCAAAACTCTTGCGCAGGAAATTGGCTGGGGAGATCAGACGTCTTTCATCGTCGCCAAACTCAGCGATCCAGCCAAGGCAGACGCGGTAGTGAAGGCGTTGAGGGCAACACTGCGGGACAACGATATTTTTACAAGGGATGAGTTTATCCACAAAACGGTGATGTACTGGACGGTACAGACCGGAATGGGAATGGCATTTTTTCTTACCGCGATACTCGCCGTCCTGATCGGCGGCGCCATAGTCGGGCAGGCGATTTTCGCCAGTACCATGGAGCATTTGCGGGAATATGGTACGTTGAAAGCCCTGGGCGCGAAGAACAGTGAGATTTACTTCGTCATCATAAGCCAGGCGGCGATCAGCGCCGCCATTGGTTATGCAATCGGTGTGATCGTCATCCTTCTGACGAGGGGCGGCATGGAGCAATCGGGGGTTTCCATATACCTGAGTCCGATCTTGTTTATCACAGTATTTTTTATCATCTTGCTGGTTTGCCTGCTATCCGCTTATTTCTCAGTGAGAAAAGTGCGGATGCTCGATCCGGTGACAGTCTTCAAAGGTTGATGATGCCATGAGTCCAGCCCTGGAGGTGAAAGAGGTCAGCAAGATATACGGAAAGGGTGAAAATAAAGTTGCCGCCGTGGATTCCGTGAGTCTTGCACTCAATCAGCGTGAGGTTCTGCTGATTATGGGGCCGTCAGGCTCAGGCAAGACCACACTGCTTTCAATGATGGGGTGTATTTTACGGCCTACGAGCGGCGAGGTGTTGATCGCAGGAAAGCTGGTCAGCATGCTAAGCGAAGACAAGCTTCCCGATATCAGGAAACATTATTTAGGATTCGTCTTTCAGTCCTTCAATCTGTTCCCATCCCTTACGGCAGTGGAAAATGTGGAATTGGTGTTAAGGCTCAAGGGATGTAATAAAGAAAATTTAAAGGCGCAGGCGATGGGGCTGTTGGATAGGGTCGGTCTTGTGAAAAGGGCCCACCTCTATCCCATGGATTTGAGTGGTGGCGAAAAACAGCGCACTGCCTTTGCCCGCGCTCTCGCGGGAGATCCTCCTCTCATTCTCGCCGATGAGCCCACCGCCAATCTCGACTCCAAAACCGGAAGAGATGTGCTTATGTTGTTGAGGGCGCTCGCCGAGGAATCGGCCAAGGCGATAGCTATCGTCAGCCATGACCCCAAGGCCGAAGAGCTGGCTCATCGCGTGGTCTTTCTGGAAGATGGAAGGTTGAAGGCATGAACAGGAAAATAGTCATTGCGTTAGGCGCAGTCTTGATTGCTGTGGCGGCCTATTTTCTGTTTGTACCCATGAATGAGGTTAATAAATCAACATTCGCGGCTACCCCAAAAAAGTATGTCGCAGCAGAAGGCAAGGTGGAGGCATTGCCAGGCATGGAAGTGGAAGTAGGTACTGGCCTGACCGCGCGCATAGAAAAGATGTTCGTAAAAGAAAATGACGCCGTGAAAAAAGGGCAGTTGATCGCGCAGCTTGAGAGCAAGGATATTCAGGCTAGATTGGATGAGGCGAAAAGCGAATGGGTTGTTGCCAGGGCCAAACTGAGTGAAGTGGCCTCGGGTTCACGCAAGGAAGAAATTCAAATGGCAGCGGCCACGCTGGATAGAGCTACGTCAGAGATGATGCTGGCGCGTAAGGAATATGAAAGACGCAAGGACCTTTATCAAAAAAGCATGATATCCGCCGCCAGCCTGGATGAAGGTGATAGTGTCTTTAAGGTTGCCTTAGCCAGGGTCAAAGAGGCGGATGAAGCAAAGCGGCTTCTGGAGAAGGGGCCCAAGCGCGAAACAATCACATTCTATGAAGACAGCGTGAAAAGTGCTGCTGCGTCGGTGGATTATTATCAGAAACTGCTGGACAAGACATTCATCACCGCGCCAATCTCCGGCAAAGTGATTCGCCGTTATCTTGACGAAGGTGAGGCCGTCAGGCCAGAGCTTGCCCTGGTGGCCATTGCCGATGTGGAGCATGTACGGATCAATGCCGAGATAGACGAAACCGATGTAGGCAGATTCCGGCTTGGCGATCCCGTCGAGGTAACGTCTTCCGCCTATCCGGGGGAAGTTTTCACAGGCAAGGTTCAAGAAATAGCCGATTACGTAGGCGCGAGAAATATCAAGCCCGACAACCCTGCGGTAAATCTGGGTTTAAAGGTGGTACAGGTAAAGATCGAGCTCCAGCAAAAAACGCCATTGAAACTGGGGATGAGCGTGGATGTACGGATAACGCCGAAAGAGAAGTAGGAAGAACAAACTCTAACCCGACCCTTCGAAGTAGATGCACTCTCGCGCACTTTCCGGTATTGTCTTAGTCTTCCCCTGGGTTATAGAAAAAGGATCACGCATGACCGATACATCACCCTTAATCGAGGCTCAACAACGTTTTGCTGCCGCAGTGCCATTTCGCACCTTGGGTGCGGAACACTGCGTGCTCTCTGAGTCGTTGGGGCGAACCTTATACTGCGATTTCGCCTCGCCAGAGGATGCTCCGCCTTATCATCGTGTCATCGTCGAGGGTTTTGTGGTCAATGCGGCGGATACCCGTGAGGCCTCCGAGTCCAATCCCGTGTCGTTTTCGATCATTGGAGAGGTGAAGCCGGGGGATAGCACCTGCCCTGCGATTGCGCCGGGCCAGGCACTGGCGGTATCCACCGGCAGCATTGTGTCCGATGGCGCATTCTCCGTTGTGCGGATGTGGGAGGCTACGCGGCAAGGCAATAGCTTCAGTATTACCCGTCCTTTCCCGCCGCGCTTTTTTATCGAAGATCAGGGCTGTGACATCAAAAAAGGTGCAGTGGTGCTGAGCGCCGGGACGGTGCTTGACCCCATGAATCTGGGAACGGTTGCCAGCCTCGGTATCAGCACCGTGGACGTGGCGCGCGCACCCAGGGTGGCGCTGTTTTCCTCCGGAGACGAGGTGATTCCCTATACTGAGCCCATGCCCCCCGGCGCAATCCGCGATAGCAATTCCGTGATGCTGGCGGCGGCGATTAGTCAGGCTGGGGGCGTTCCGGTGTTTGGCGGCATCATGCGGGACGATTTTGATGGTTTTGTTGCCGCCGCCAAGCAGGCATTGAAGGATGCCGACATGCTGGTGATCTCTGGCGGCACCGCGGTGGGCGGGCGTGATTTTATCTCGGATCTGGTGCGGGCGCTCGGGGAGCTGCTGGTGGACGGTGTGCCGATGCGTTCGGGACGACCCCTGATCATGGGCGTCGCCCAAGGCAAACCCATCGTCTGCGTGGCGGGCCATCCGCCCGAGGCGCTGCGTGGTTTCAAGCTGTTTGGCGTGGCCGCGATCAACAAACTGCTGGGCCGGACAGTTGATCTGCCGCTGGATGCCTAAAAGCATCTGAACCATATGTTTTGGCAATGGTCTCATTTGATGTAAACTTGCAAAGATATACAAAAACTGGAGCTGTAAATGAAAACCTCATTGAGTTTAGTGCTGGCCTTGGTGGCCGGAATTTTTCTGGCGGGCGGCGTAATTGATAGCGCCGAGGCCAAGCGTATGGGTGGTGGCAAGTCCTTTGGCGGCAAGAATAGCTACAGCCAGCCCTATCAAAATCGTCAGCAGTCCGCTGCCAGCCCTTCCAGCGCGCAACAGCAGACGCCTGCCCAAGCGCAAAACGCGGGTCAGCGCGCCTCATTAGCGAGCAAGGGCGGCCTGATGGGCATGCTGGGTGGTCTGGCATTGGGCGGGTTGCTCGGCGCACTCTTCTTCGGCGGAGCGTTTGAGAACATCAATTTCATGGATGTTGCAATTTTCGCCCTGGTTGCCTTTGTGCTGTATAAAATCTTTGCCGCGAGAAAGCGTGCATCCATGCCTTACGCGCAACCGGCGGTGGATTACAGCCCGGCGAACCGTGTAGAGCATGATGCGATTATGCCGCCCAGGGATGCGCAAGTGCCACAGGCGCAGGACGCGCGGCAGGAGCGCAGCAGCGCGTCTTTTGACACGGACCTGATGTTCAGGAAAGACAACCCCTCTGATGCCGGAACAACGGCTGGCACTGCCCAGGCGAACTTGCGTCCGTTGCCCGGCGCGATCCCCAGGGATTTCGATAGTGAAGGCTTCATGGAGGGCGCCAAGGCCGCCTATCAGCGCCTGCAAAAGGCTTGGGACGAGGGCGATCTGGCCGATTTGCGCCAGTTCACCACGGACAAAGTATTTGCCGAGTTGCAGGATCAGATTCGCGCGCGATCAGGTGAAAACCGCACCGAGCTGTTGAAAGTGGAAGGCGAACTGCTGGAAGTCCGGGAAGCGGGTAGCGACATCGAGGCCACTGTGCTGTTCGATGTGCTGATGCGCGAAATCGACGCGGAAGCCACGGACGACAAGCATGTCACTTCCGTGCGCGAGATCTGGCACTTTACCCGTCCTGCACGCAGCACCCAGCCTACATGGTATCTGGACGGTATTCAGCAGCTTGAGGGTTGAGATGCAAGGTGCGTTACGCCAAAGGGCGTAACGCACCCCCTATACTAATGCTTTTAAGTTAAGAGCCTGTCTGTAAACGCAGGCTGGGGCAAGGAGCGATAGTCTCCGTAGGGTGCGCCGCGCGCACCAATTCATTTGCCGGGCTAGGGTGTGCCTGGTGTACCCTACATTTTGAAGCGGGCAAGGAACAGCATGCTCCTGAATTAATCCTATACTGCTCACTGCAACTTGAATGGTGCCGGACACGCTGACCGTTGTCTGAGTGCTTCCTTCTTGCTTTCAGCGCGGCAGCTTAATCCTACTGTGTCACAAAGCGCTGAAGGGCGCATTGCGGCGTTAAAATAGGGCTCAAAATGCGGGGCCGGGAAGCGGCAGACTACGTGTAAACTGCGCTTTTTCGCCCGATTTTGCCTTGCACTGCATCCCTTGATCACTTTGTGACACAGTAGGATTAAGAGCCGGTCTGCAATCAGGTTTTCTTGCTATTTCATCTCCTCTAATCAACCTCAAGATAACACTAAAACGCATCTATGCAGCACATCCCGCGCAAACGCTTCGGCCAGAATTTCCTACATGATGACAGCGTAATTCAACGCATCGTCACTGTTATCAATCCCCGCCCTGATCAGCATATCGTCGAAATTGGCCCCGGCAAGGGCGCGCTCACTCAGCACCTTTTGCGTGAGACGGGCAGTCTGGATGTGGTGGAACTGGACCGCGATTTGATTCCAGTGCTGGAGCGCGTGTGCACCGGGCTGGGCGAGTTACGCATCCACGGCGCCGATGCCCTGCGTTTCGATTTCTCCGCTCTGGCCGCTGATGGCAGGCCGTTGCGGGTGGTGGGCAATCTGCCCTATAACATTTCCACGCCGCTGCTGTTTCACCTGATCGATCAGATTGGATGCGTTCAGGATATGCACTTCATGCTGCAAAAAGAGGTGGTGGAGCGCATGGCGGCGCTGCCGGGGGGGAAGGATTATGGGCGGCTCAGCGTCATGATCCAATATTATTGTGCTGTCGAGCTGCTGTTCATAGTAGGCCCCGGCGCATTTACTCCCGCGCCCAAGGTGGATTCGGCGATTGTACGTTTAATACCCCATGTGTCGCCGTTGGTGCATGTTGCCAATCAGGCGAATTTCGCCCGCTTGGTCAAGCAGGCGTTTTCACAGCGCCGCAAAACGCTGCGCAACACCCTCAAGGGGTTGTTGAGCGAAGAACAGATCCGCGCGCAAGGCATTGATCCTGCCCTGCGCGCGGAGACGCTGAGCCTGGAGGACTTCGCCAGGCTCAGCAATGTGCTGGATACAAACCCCGGTCTGCGTCCCTGATCTCTGACCCCGGCCCCTTCAAAGCCGTTTATCCTCGCGCAGCATCTCGGTCAACACCTCGCTGGGTTGCGGTTTGCTGAATAGGTAACCCTGCATCATGTCGCAACGCCGGGAACGCAAAAACCGTAACTGTTCCTTGGTCTCGACCCCTTCGGCGACCACCCGAAGACTCAGTGTATGCGCCAGCAGAATGATGGCAGTGGCGATTGCGGCGTCATCCGTGTTCGTGGTTACGTCACTCACGAAGGAACGATCTATCTTCAGGGTATGAATCGGGAAGCGCCGCAGATAACTGAGTGATGAATAGCCGGTGCCGAAATCATCGATGGCCAGCTTAACGCCCATCTTGTGCAAGAGGTTCAGGGTGTCAATGGCCGTCTCGATATTTTGCATGAGTATGCTTTCGGTGATCTCAAGCTCGAGAAGATGCGGTTTAAGGCCGGTTTCTGTCAGTATCCGGCCTATCAGATCCGCAAGATTCGGATCGCTGAATTGACGGCCTGAGAGATTAACGGATACACACACGGGGGAGGAGGCGATTGCCTGCCAGGCGTTGGCCTGGGCACAGGCGGTACGCAGCACCCACTCGCCGACGGCCACGATAAGGCCGGTGTCTTCCAGAAGAGGGATAAACTCCATCGGTGGAACCAGCCCTGCTTGGGGATGCCGCCAGCGGATCAGCGCCTCGACGCTGGTGATCCGGCCGGAGGCGATATCCGCCATGGGCTGGTAGTGCAACAGATATTCGTCGCGTTCCAGGGCGCGGCGCAGGCGGGTTTCCAGCGTCAGCCTTGTCAGGGCCTTGTCGTTCATGTCGACGGTATAGAATTGATAGGCGTTCTTGCCTTTCTCCTTGGCGCGATACATGGCGGTATCGGCATTTTTCAGCAGACTCTGCGCATCATCACCATCGCTGGGGTACAAGCTGATACCAATGCTGGGTGTGATGAACAGATCCTGGTCGCGGATAGTAAATGATTGCTGGAATGCCGCCAGGATTTTATTCACTACCCTGATGGTGTCCTCCGGCCCCACGATATCCGTGAGTATCATGCCAAATTCATCGCCGCCCAGGCGCGACACCGTGTCTTCCTCTTGCACACAACCTATCAGCCTCTTTGCCACGGCCTGCAACAGAAGGTCGCCACTGTCGTGTCCCAAGGTATCGTTGATGACCTTGAAGCGGTCCAGATCGAGAAATAATATCGCCATGTTTTGGTGATGCCTGGCTGCGTGGGCCAGCGCCTGGCACAGCCGGTCCTGGAATAGACTACGGTTGGGCAGGCCGGTGAGGTCATCAAAATTGACAAGGTAAGCGAGGCGCTCCCTGGCCTGTTTATGCTCGGTGATATCACGCACGACACCGATAAACAGGCGTTGCCCGCTAAGGCGTACCTCGCTGGTGGCGAGGTCCATGGGGAAGATCGTACCGTCCTTGCGCCGGCCCAACACCTCGCGCACCCCGAGGCCCAGGCACGCGGCCTGGTGAGTGGTTACGAACTGCTCCAAATAGGAATCGTGCTCGCTGTGATAAGGTTCGGGCATCAGCATTTTGACGTTCTGACCGATGGTTTCGTCCGCGCTGTAGCCGAAGATCCGTTGTGTCGAACGGTTGAAGGATTCGACGATGCCATGCTCATTGATGGTGATGATGCCGTCGATCACGTTGTCCATGATGGCGCGGACACGTTCATCGGATTCCGCCGTGGCGGCACGCAGTCGTTCCTCCTCGGTAAGGTCTTCCATGATCAGCAACAGCCGCGCCGCCCCTGGCAGGTATTCTCCCGCAGCGTTGAAGCGGGTGATGGCTACCCGCAGATATTTTTCCTCCCCTCCACACGTGATTTTAACGATGATGCCGTGTAATGGATTGCTTGCCGTCAGTGCCTGCTCTGCCATTTCTTTTACACCGGCACCCGCCAAAATCTCTTCCAGGTGCTTTCCGGTCAGTTCATCGGCGCCCAGGCCAAACAGTGTCTTGCACGGCAAGTTGGCGGAAATGATGCGTAGATCGGCGGAAAGAGTAAGCAGGCATAGCGGCAGGCTGGTGATGATATTCTCGGCGAACTCCTTCATCGCCCGGATGGTCTGGTGGTCGGCATGGATATAAGTATCGATGGCGAGTCCCATGTCGAGGAAGATGATCTTGATCAGGGCGCGCAACGCCGCCAGGGTCTTGTCAGCATCACCTTCGGTGATGCTCCACACCTCGGGCAACAGGCTCGTGAGGTATTTGCAGTAGGCGCCCAGGTACCACTTCGGGTCCAGCCCCACGCGCTGATGCACGATGCCCACGCGCAGACGGTCCTTCACATAGTCCCAGCCGTACTCTCCCATCGTGAGAGTGTCAAAATATTCGGACTGCTTTTGCTTGAGGCGCGGAAGCGTTTGTGCATCAGAAACCAGCGCCCGCGTGCCGTCGAACAGCATGAGGTGAGCATAGAAGTCATCTATGAAATAGGGGCGTGCCTCGCGCAGGCGTTCGTGCAGCTTTTTGAGCAGCGCTGCATCCTGCCCGGTGAACTCAAGATAGTCTTTGCGCAAAGAGGCTTCCGCAGTGTCGATGCCCATTTCCCTGATGATGTCATCGATGATCCCGTCTAGTGATCTCATCTTTTACCAGTCCTTTTAATCCCGCATTATTTTTATGGCAATTCTTGTGAAATGGTAAGTCTTATTGCCTCCGCATGGCGGCGCGTCCTCACCTTAGTGATGCGCTTTATGTTCGTTCTAAAATATTATTTCGGGTGATGTGCCGGGCACCACCGGGTTGAGTTCATAACCATATAAATATGTAGTGAATCATAGTCAAAATAGTATACGCAAGTAATTTGTGGTTATTTTGGGCTGGGGTGAAATTTAAGATGGGGGAGGGGGGCGAAACTGTATGGTTAGGATAGAGTGAAACTTGTGGGAAATCGCTCATCCGTGAGCGATTTCCCAGATGTGCCGGCTGCAAAAGTGTGAGGGGTTTATTTAGTTGCGCACGCCTTCGACTTCCAATGTGATCCCCATCTCATCACCCACTGCCGGCAGAGCGAACTTCACGCCGAAATCCGAGCGCTTGATTTTGGTGGTGGCGTCAAAGCCGCAGACGAATTTTTCTTTCTTCGGGTCCATGGGGTGGATGCCGCAGCTGATGCGCTGCACATCCAGTCTGACGGGCTTGGATACCCCGGCAATGGTCATCGTGCCATCCACGGTGGCCTTGGAAGGGCCGTTGAAGGTGATCTTGCTGGATTTGTAGGTGATTTCCGGGAATTCCGCAACGTTCAGAAAATCCGGCGAGCGCAGGTGGTCATCGCGCTTTTTGAATCCGGTATCAACCGAAGCTGCGTCAATTATGATGTCCACCGAGCTGGTGGTGCCGGTGCGGTCCATCACGATTTTACCCTTGGTGGTGTTGAAACGGCCGTGCATGGTGGAGAAACCCAGATGGCTGATTGTGAAGTGCGGATAGGTGTGGTCCGGGTCTATCGTGTAGTTCTCTGCCGCTGCGAATGCGGTGCAAGACAGTGTGGTTAGTGCGATTGCAAGTACGACTTTATGCATGGTGCTCTCCTTGGGTTGGTGGGTGAACAGGTTCTAAGACTATATGGGCGGCGCCCCGGCAATTTTCCATGCCATATAAATCGCGCCTGCCGCCGCAGGCGAGGTGGCGGCTACCAGTGCCAGCGCCTGCCCCCACAGCGGCAGGCGTTTGGGCAGGGGGATGCGCGCCAGCAGCGGTATCAACGCCAGGATAGGCAAGCTGTACCAAGGCAGTTTTGCATACACCAGCCCGCTCATGCCGATCAATCCGCCAAGCAGCGTCACCGGCAGCATCATTACGAAGCCCACCGGTAAGGCTTTCTTCATTATACTCAACAGCAGAAACGCACCGAGCGCGGCAGCCAGCGCCGACGCCAGTTGCCCGAGCAGGGCTGAGGCGCCGATCAGCACCGCGATGCCGGTACCCAGGTTCAGCGTCAACATAGCTGCGTCGGCACGCAAGGCGCGGCTGCGCAGACCATCCAGCGACAGCATCAGCCAGCTTACATAGGCGATGCCGCCTGCCGCGTGCAGCCAAAAGGCCTGTCCTTCCATGCGCATCAGCGGCGGCCAGATTACCCACAGCAGCGCGGTTGCCCCGATGATGGCGAGCAGAGGTAAAAGGTACTGCCGCTTGAGGGCGAAAAGGTCGAGCGCCAGGCCAACGGCCACGGCTATCATGCCCAGCAGCACCACTTTGCGGGTGCTGGTGAGCGGTGTGAACTCAAAGCCTGTGACCAGTGATACGCAGGCGTAAAAGCCCAGTATCACGGCCAGTCCTGCCCAATACCATCCCGCATATTTCAGCAGGAAACCGGCGACGAGCGCGACGAAGAAAGGTGCAACAGCGGCCTGGAATGCGGGGTTGGCTAATAACTCATCCATGTTCGTTCAGCAGTTTTGAAGAATTGGTGATAGGCTACACTAGGATTTTCTCCAGAGATAGCAAATAGTTTCGAAGCGTTAGTTCAATAAATTTGAATGTGTGTCTGCGCTGATTTCGCGCATCTTGTTTTCAATCCAGGCCTCCGCCTCCGCGTTGATCTGAGATGCTGAGCGCCCGTCGCCCGCAATAGGCGGACCAATGACGAGCCGGATGGTGCCGGGCCGTTTAATGAATCCCCGCCGCGGCCAGAACTCGCCGGCATTGTGTGCCACCGGCACCACAGGATAACCGGTGTGATGGGCCAGCATCGCGCCGCCAGGGGCATAGGGGCGTTTTTCGCCGGGCGCGACGCGCGTACCTTCCGGGAAAATAACCACCCAAAGGCCATCGGCCAGACGTCGCATACCCTGTTCCAGAAGTTGGCGCAAGGCCTTCCTGCCTGCTTTGCGGTCGATGGCGATGGGGTTGAGCATGGCCAGTCCCCAGCCGAAAAACGGCACCCACAGCAGTTCGCGTTTGAGCAGCCATACCTGTGGCGGAAAAACCCGCTGTAGCGCCAGCGTCTCCCAGGCGGACTGGTGCTTGCAAAGGATGATGCCGTTGGCCGGAGGGATGTTTTCCCGCCCCTCCACGGTGTAGCGCAGATGGCATGTTACCGCCAGCCACCATAGATTAAAACGCGACCATTGGGTGATGAAGGCATAGCGCTGCCGCAGCGGCAAAGGGAAAGTGAGCACGCTGAGCGGCGCAAAGACCAGCGTTGAGAGCGCCATGCCGAGGGAGAACAGGAGGGAGCGGAGGAAGAGCATGGAGTGCGCCGAAATATGAGCAGCCGTAGGGTGCGCCGCGCGCACCGTACGATTTATGTCGCCAATTTGGAAATGTCGGCTACGTGGTTCATCAACTCCGCGAGCTGTTTGAGCAGGGCGAGGCGGTTGGCGCGCAGTGTGGCATCATCCACCATGACCATGACCTTGTCGAAGAAGGTGTCGACGGGTTCACGCAAGCTGGCCAGGAGTTTCATGGCGCCCTCGTAATTTCCTCTTTCGAATAATGCTTTAACTTCACCGTTCAATCCATTGATTTTCATGAAGAGATCATGCTCGGCTCTTTCGCTGAGCAGAGGTTCATGAACGATTTCCGGTATCGCATCCTTGGCGGTGCGGAGAATGTTGACGATGCGTTTGTTCGCCGCCGCCAGGCTTTCGGCCTCGGGGAGGTCACGAAATGCTTTTACTGCGTGGACGCGGCGGTCGAAGTCGTAGGGGCGAGAGGGATCTTTCGCCAGCACTGCCTCGAATACATCCGGGCGGATGCCCTGCTCGTGGTAATAGGCGCGCAGGCGTTCCATCATGAAGTCATAGAGCTGCTTTTGTACGTCGGCGTTAATGCTACAGGGCAGGTTTGCCGCCGCGACGCCGATGAGCCCATTCAAGTGCAGATCCAGCCTGCATTCAATCAGGATGCGCAGCGCTCCCAAGGCGGCGCGACGCAGGCCGTAAGGGTCCTTGTCGCCATTCGGTGCCTGGCCGATAGCGAAGATGCCGGCCAGGGTATCGAGTCTGTCCGCAATCGCCACTGCCTGGCCGGGAAGGCTCTGCGGTAGTGCGTCGCCCGCATGACGCGGCAGGTAATGTTCCTCGATAGATTGCGCCACTTGCGCGTCTTTACCGTCATGTTCGGCATAGTAGCGCCCCATGACGCCCTGAAGTTCGGGAAATTCGCTGACCATATTTGTCAGCAGGTCACATTTGCAAAGCATTGCGGCAGTTTCGGCATGTGCTTTTGCGTTTGGCTGAAGTGGGTCCTTAGTCGATTCCACTATCGTGCCAGCCAGATGCTTGATACGCATGGTTTTGTCATAAAGCGTGCCGAGCTTTTCCTCGAACACCACCGACTTGAGTTTTTCGAGGCGGCTGAGCAGCGGATGTTTACGATCCTGATCCCAGAAAAACGCGGCATCGCTCAGGCGCGGACGGATTACGCGTTCGTTGCCGGCGCGCACCTTGTCCGGGTCGCGGCTTTCGATGTTGCAGATGGTGATGAAGCAGGGCAGCAGTTTGCCCGCCTCGTTCACTACATGGAAATACTTCTGGTTGCCCTTCATGGTGGAGATCAGCGCCTCCTGGGGTACACTCAGGAAGCGCGGCTCGAACTGGCCCAGCAGCGCCACCGGCCATTCCACCAGCGCAGTGACTTCGTCGAGCAGGGCGTCGTCGATCACCGCTGTGCCGCCGGCCGAGACGGCCTTCTCCTGCACCTGTCCATAGATCGCTTCGCGCCGCGCGGCAAAGTCCGGCATGACGCGGCCTTCGGTTTCCAGCAGCGGGGCGTAGGCGGCGGGTTCGGCCAGATACATGGAGACAGGGTGATGGAAGCGGTGCCCGCGCGTCTCGCGTCCGGTACGCACGCCGAGAATTTCGGCATCGACCACGTCATCGCCAAACAGCAGTACTACCCAATGCACCGGGCGAACGAATTCCACACGCGAGCTGCCCCAGCGCATGCGCTTGGGAATGGGTAAGGCGGCCAGTGCCTGTTCGATAATGGCGGGCAGCAATTCGGTGGTAGCACGGCCCACTTGGGTAGTGCGAAATGCCAGCCATGTGCCTTTTCCGATTTCCAGTTTTTCAAGCTGTTCCACTTCCACGCCACAGGAGCGGGCAAAGCCTTGGGTGGCTTTGGTAGGCAGGCCATTGTCGTCAAACGCGGCATTTAGCGCTGGGCCACGGCGTTCGATCTGGCGGTCGGGCTGTTGGGTGGCGACATTTCCCACGATGACGGCTAGTCGTCGCGGGGTGGCGTAATATTCGACACCCAAGAAGATCTCAGGGTCGTCGATTAGGTGGGGAGCTTGACTGGTAATTTTATGCCGACTTCTTGACGACTCTACGACTTTTTGTATGGGGATATTGAAATCCCGGATCTGGGCATCCCGAAGTCCTTGAGCTATGCCCCAGCAGAACGATTCAGCTAGCCGCAATAAGGCCTTGGGTGGCAATTCTTCCGTGCCGATTTCCACCAGCAGGTCACGATGCTGTGTCATGACGCACCTCCCGCAGTCGCGGTCTGCGCCCCAGCTTCCATCATGGGGAAACCCAGTGCCTCGCGGCGTTTGTAATAGGCCTCCGCCACAGCACGCGCCAGGGTGCGCACGCGCAGGATGTAACGTTGGCGTTCAGTCACGGAAATCGCGCGGCGCGCATCGAGCAGGTTGAAGGTGTGCGAGGCCTTGAGCACCATTTCATAGGCGGGCAGCGGCAATCCCGCCTCGATCAGTTTGCTGCTCTCGCGTTCACAGGTATCGAACCAGCCAAACAGCGATGCAACATCGGCATGTTCAAAATTGTAGGTGGACATCTCCACCTCGTTCTGATGAAACACATCCCCATAGGTCACTTTGCTGGCGCCGGGTCCGCCGGTCCACGTCAGATCAAACACGCTCTCCACACCTTGCAGGTACATGGCGATGCGCTCCAGCCCATAGGTGATCTCGCCGGTCACCGGCTGGCATTCCAGCCCGCCCACCTGCTGGAAATAGGTGAACTGCGTCACTTCCATGCCGTTCAGCCACACCTCCCAGCCCAGGCCCCACGCGCCCAGCGTCGGCGATTCCCAGTTGTCCTCGACAAAGCGGATGTCATGCACCAGCGGGTCGATGCCCAGCATCTTCAGCGAGCCGAGGTACAGATCCTGGATGTCGAGCGGCGACGGCTTGAGGATCACCTGAAACTGGTAATAGTGCTGCAGGCGGTTGGGGTTTTCGCCGTAGCGCCCATCGGTGGGGCGGCGCGAAGGCTGCACGTAAGCGGCACGCCACGGCTCGGGGCCGATGGCGCGCAGAAAAGTGGCGGAATGGAACGTGCCCGCTCCGACTTCCATATCGTAAGGCTGCAACAGCACGCAACCCTGCGCAGCCCAGTAATTCTGGAGCGCCAGGATCAGGCCCTGGAAGGTGGAGACGTCAGGGGACGGGACGTTGCCAGAAGGAGTGGTGTATGTCAAAACAAACCCTTTTATTCATAAATGGAGCGTGGCGCAAAGTATAGCCGGTACAGGCGGGTTTATGTAGTCTGGCAGGTCGGCCATGCGCGCTACGGCTTTGCCGGAGAGGAGGTTTGAGAACCTGTTCACGATCTCGCTGAGTGGCCTCAAAATGCTCACATACTCCGTGTATGCTCCGCTTTTTCGGCCACTTTTGCCTTGCGCTGCATCCCTTGATCGAGATCGTGAACAGGTTCTGAGAGCGCCGGGTTATTTGTTAATAAAATCCTTCATCCTCCGCAACGCTTCCCGCAGGTTGTCCATATGGGTGGCGAACGACAGGCGCATGTACCCCGGCGCGCCGAAGGCCGATCCCGGCACCAGGGCTACGCCGGTTTCATTGAGCAGGTATTCCGCCAGTTCCACGTCGCTGGTGATCCCGTCCAGGGCGTCGATTACACCCTGCATGCAGGGGAAGGCGTAAAACGCCCCTTGTGAGGGCAGGCATTTGACCCCATTAATCGTATTCAGCTCCGCCACCACGAAGTCATGGCGTTCCTTGAAGGCTGCAAGCATGGTCTGAATGCAGGACTGGTCGCCTTCCAGAGCGGCTTGCGCGGCCACCTGGGAAATAGAGGCGGGGTTGGAGGTGCTTTGTGACTGGACGTTGGTCATGGCCTCGATGAGCGAGGCCGGGCCTGCGGCATAGCCGATGCGCCACCCGGTCATGGAATAGGCCTTGGATACGCCATTCAGCATGATGGTGCGCTCATAGAGATCAGGGCAGGCGTTAAGGATGTTGCAGAAGGGCGCTTCGCTCCACAGGATATGCTCGTACATATCGTCATTGGCGATCAGCACCTGCGGATAATCGCGCAGCACTGCGCCCAAGGCCTCCAGTTCGGCGCGGGTGTAGGCAACGCCGGTGGGGTTGGAGGGGCTGTTGATGATAAACAGCCGGGTCTTGGGTGTAATGGCGGCGCGCAATTGTCCGGGAGTGATCTTGAAGCCTTGTTCGATGCCCGCATAAACAATGACAGGCTGGCCGTCGGCGAGCAGCACCATGTCGGGATAAGATACCCAATAAGGCGCGGGGATGATCACCTCGTCGCCAGGATTGAGCAGCGCCTGAGCCAGGTTATAGAAGCTCTGCTTGCCGCCACACGACACCAGGATCTGATTTGGCGCATAGTTAAGGCCGTTGTCGCGCGCAAACTTGGCTATAATGGCCTTCTTCAGGCCGGGGATGCCGCCCACGGCGGTATATTTGGTGAAGCCATTATGAATGGCCTGGATGGCGGCCTGTTTGATGTGCTCCGGCGTGTCGAAATCCGGTTCTCCCGCACCCAGGCCAATGATGTCGCGTCCCGCGGCTTTGAGCTGCGCTGCGCGCGCCGTGACGGCGAGGGTGGGTGATGGTTTGATGCGTTGGACGCGATTGGAAAGTTGAATGTTCAAGCCAGTGTTCCTGAATAGTCTGAATCTCAACCTTTAATAATACTTGAATAGCGGCATTACCAAAATCCCCATGAGCAAAACTTTTCATATCGATGTGCCCATGACGCCTGCGGGCGACCAGCCTGCGGCGATCAGCGCCCTGGTGGAAGGGGTGGAGGCCGGCCTGGCGCAGCAAACACTGCTGGGCGTGACCGGCTCGGGCAAGACCTTCACCATCGCCAATGTCATTCAGGCCGTGCAGCGGCCCACCTTGATCCTGGCCCCCAACAAGACATTGGCGGCCCAGCTTTATGGGGAAATGCGCGATTTCTTCCCAGGCAACGCTGTGGAATATTTCGTTTCCTATTACGACTACTACCAGCCCGAGGCCTATGTCCCTGCCTCGGATACCTATATAGAGAAGGATTCCTCGATCAACGAGCACATCGAGCAGATGCGCCTGTCTGCCACCAAGGCGCTGCTGCAACGCAGGGATTGCATCATCGTCGCCACCGTGTCCGCCATTTACGGCCTGGGTGATCCGCAGGCCTATCTGAGCATGGTGCTGCACGTGGTGCGCGGTGAAACGATCAATCAGCGTGACCTGCTGCGCCGCCTCGCCGATCTGCAATACACGCGCAACGACATCGAGCTGCACCGCGCCAATTATCGCGTGCGCGGCGAGGTGATCGACATCTTTCCCGCGGAATCCGACCGCGAGGCACTGCGTATCGAACTGTTCGACGATGAAGTCGAGTCCCTGGCTTGGTTTGATCCTCTGACGGGCGAGATCCTGCGCCGCGTGCCGCGCGTGACGATCTTTCCCAAGAGCCACTACGTGACGCCGCGCCAGACCTTGCTCGATGCCATAGAGCAGATCAAGGACGAGTTGCGCGAGCGGCTGGATTACCTGTACGCCCAGAACAAACTGGTCGAGGCGCAGCGTCTGGAGCAGCGCACGCGCTTTGATATCGAGATGATCATGGAGCTCGGTTATTGCTCGGGCATCGAAAACTACTCGCGCTACCTGTCGGGCCGCCCGGCAGGCGAGCCGCCGCCGACGCTGTTTGATTACCTGCCGAGTGGCGCGCTGCTGGTGATCGACGAAAGTCACGTCACCCTGCCGCAACTGGGCGCCATGTACAAAGGCGACCGCTCGCGCAAGGAAAACCTGGTGAATTACGGTTTCCGCATGCCATCGGCGCTGGATAATCGCCCACTGCGCTTCGAGGAATTCGAGCGCATCGCGCCGCAGACTATTTATGTCTCCGCCACGCCCAGCACGTATGAGCTGGAACACTCTGGGGCGGTAGTCGAGCAGGTGGTGCGTCCCACTGGCCTGGTCGATCCCGAAATCGAGATACGCCCGGTGGGCACGCAGGTGGATGATCTGCTGTCGGAGATCAAAAAGCGCGCCGCGATTAGCGAGCGCGTTCTGGTGACCACGCTTACCAAGCGCATGTCCGAGGATCTCACCGACTATCTCACCGACCACGGCGTTAAAGTGCGCTATCTGCACTCGGACATCGACACCGTGGAACGTGTCGAGATCATCCGCGACCTGCGGCTGGGCAAGTTTGACGTGCTGGTGGGCATCAACCTGCTGCGCGAGGGGCTGGATATTCCCGAGGTGTCGCTGGTGGCCATTCTTGATGCTGACAAAGAGGGCTTTTTACGCTCCGAGCGCTCCCTCATCCAGACCATCGGCCGTGCCGCACGTAATTTGCACGGCAGAGCGATACTCTATGCCGACCGGATCACCGGCTCCATGGAGCGCGCCATCGGCGAGACCGAGCGTCGCCGCAACAAACAGATCGCCTACAATGAAGCGCACGGCATTACCCCGCGCGGTGTGGAAAAAACCATTTCCGATATCATGGAAGGGGCCTATCCGGGCAGTCCCGGTTCGCCCAAGCAATATGCCCAGGTAGCCGATGAAATAGCGACGTATGCCGCGCTATCGCCCGAGAAGCTGATGCAAAAAATCAAGAAGCTGGAACAGCAAATGTACAAGCACGCACGTGACCTGGAGTTCGAAGAGGCGGGCCGCATCCGTGATGAGATTCACAAGATCCAGCAGTATGGATTGGGGATGCCGGATATGAAGGCGGGATGAATTTCGTGGGGGATAAAAAGCTGATATGCCACCGAAGGATTTCCTCGGCGGCATATCAGGTTAACGTTTTTTAGAAGGCAAAGAACAACCTCACGCTGGCATAATCCATTTTCTTGGAATCCACCGGTGCAGCACCCTCGACACCGGCCTTCTGCAACTCCTTCACATAGGCAGCGGTGAGCTTGATGTTCTGGTAGGGTGCATAGACAAGCGCAGCGGCTGCCTGCGACTCGATTGCATTGCTTGAATAACCATTGTCGGTGCGATCAAAACGCGCCATTACCATTCAGCTGCGCTGGATTTTGTACTCTCCCTGCAACGCAAAGCCGGTATCTGTATTGCTGTCGTCGTAATAGAGCTAAGATAGGCGAACAATATCAATTCAAGATTAAGGTGCTGCGAACAGCTTGCTGAACTTGGGGAGATGCGCGCGCAGCAATTATTCCCCAGCATCTCCGTCACGTTTGAGCAGTGTTGTTTGATTTTCTTGTCCTATAGAATAGGGTGATGTATTGCCTGTAGTTGCCTGGCGTTAATCTTGCTTTAAGCATAGCTGCGTAATATGCATCCCATAGCAAGGCATAGGGTCTTGCCGGTTTTTGAGACAGGGGGCGATCATGCATAGTGCAGGCAAAAATTTTCTAGCCAACCCGGCAACAGTGGGCGCATCGGTTGGCGTGCGCTCTTCCAGGTCACCAGCAGGTGAGGCTCGGACAATGAAATACAATAAATTGACACGCTGGCTGCATGCTGGTATTGCGCTGGGCGTTACCGTGCAGCTATCGCTCAGTTTGGTTATGGAAACACCAAGGCCTGGCCGTCCTTTTGGCGACCTGGAAGCCGCAGCTTTTGAATCTCACGAAGTGATTGGATTATTTGTCCTCGGCGTGTTGTTGTTGCACTGGCTTTTTCTATTGACTGGTCATGCCCGCCTGGGGAAGGAGCATTTGTTCCCGTGGTTTTCCCGGCAGCGCCGCAATGCCGTGATTGAAGAAATCAAACAGCAGTGGGCGCGGCGCCGCTTGGATGACACGCAACAAATCAGCGCCCTTGCCGGTGCAACTCATGGCCTCGGCCTGCTGGTGACGAGCATCATGGCGATAACCGGCGTCATCGTCTACTTCGGCATGGCGGAAAATGGTGCGATGCCGCCCGCCGTGGATTTCATCAAGGAAACGCACAGTTTTTTTGCAACGTTTATGTGGATCTATCTGATCGGTCATGCGGGCATTGGGATGATCCACCAGTGGCTGGGGCATCACACAGTTTCCGATATGTTTGATTTGCGAAAATAGCAGATTTGGAAGATGCGTTTACTGCTTGTGGAAGATGATTTAATGATAGGTGAAAGCATCCGCCAGGGAATGCGCCAGGACGGGTTCACCGTGGATTGGGTGCAGGACGGTAGAGCGGCGGATCTGGCATTGGCGAGTGAGCCCTACGACCTGATGTTGCTTGATCTGGGCCTGCCGCGTAAATCCGGTCTGGATATTCTCAAGGATGTGCGGCGGCGCGGTAATACACTGCCCATCCTGATTGTCACGGCGCGTGATTCCGTGGCGGACCGCGTGGCGGGTCTGGATAGCGGCGCGGATGATTATCTGGTCAAACCTTTTGATCTCGACGAGCTGGCGGCGCATATCCGCGCCTTGCTCAGGCGTCATGCCGGAAGGGTGCAGCCTCTGATCGTTCATGGTGAGTTGAGTCTCAATCCGGTGACCCACGAGGTCATTTTTCAGGGCCGCAACATCGTGCTCTCGGCGCGTGAGTTCGCATTACTCCATACTCTGATTGAAAAGCCAGGCGCGGTATTGTCACGCGCGCAACTCGAAGAAAAACTCTATGGCTGGGGAGAGGAAGTGGAAAGCAATGCCTTGGTCGCGCACATCCACAATTTGCGCAAGAAGCTCGGTGCGGATATGGTACGTAATGTGCGGGGCGTTGGGTACATGATCGCAGCGGCGCAATGATTTCAATCCGCCGCCGGTTGCTATTATGGCTTTTGTCGATAGTGGTTGTAATGGGGGCGGTTGCCAGTGTCGCCACTTATCTTGAAGCGCAAGAAGAGCTGGACGAGCTGTTTGATCATCAATTGCACCAGATTGGGTTAACCTTGCTGCGCCAATCGACCTTGTCTACCTTGCCCCCCTCCCGGCTTATTGTGGGTGACGAGCTGGAGAACAGCCCGATCGTGAGTCAGGTATGGGACAACAGTGGCAGGTTGGTGTACAGCTCGCATCCTGCCTCGGCCTTGCCGCACTTTTCTGTGCAGGGACTGGCGAGCATAGTCTGGAAGAATGAATCATGGCGCATCTTTACGACGGCAAGCCGTAGCCTGACTGTCCAAGTTGCCCAGCCCCTCATGGTGCGCCAAAAAATGTCCGCTGACATCGGTGTGCGGTTATTGATCCCAGTGCTGATACTGTTTCCCATGATGGCATTATTGGTGTGGGTAGCCATCGGGCGGGGCTTGTTGCCGTTGCGCCGCATAGCGGGCGGCAGCGATGGAAACTCTCAAGCTCGGCATTGCGCGTGCCATCCATCTGGTGCAACAGTTGCTGATCATGTCGCGTCTTGAGCCGGAGGCGATGCCGAGGCCCTACACCCTGGTTGAGCTTGAGCCTCTGGTGAAGCTCGTGCTGATCGAACACGCTCCGCTGGCGCAAAACAAGGGCATTGACCTCGGGTTGGTGCATGTAGAGTCCGCCAGTATCATGGGTGATGCTGATAACCTGCGCATTATGCTGGGCAACCTTATTGATAATGCCATTCGTTACACCCCCGGCGGCGGGCGAGTGGATCTCAGTCTCCGTACCCAGGCGGACTATGTTTTGCTGGAAGTGCAGGATAACGGCATCGGCATACCCGCAGAGGAGCGCCTGCGCGTGTTTGATCGTTTTTACCGGCAACTGGGGAGCGGCGAACAGGGTAGCGGCTTGGGGCTGGCTATCGTCAAAAGAATTGCCGATCACCATAAGGCCGAAATAATGCTGGATGAGGGGATTGATCGTACGGGACTGAAAGTTACCGTGCGCTTCCGGGGAGGGTGAGCGCTTTACACGTTCGGTCGTGCTGTCACCGAACCTGTTCGCGATCTCGCTGAAGGGCGCATTGCGGCGTTAAAATCACACTCAAAATGCTCACATACTCCGTGTATGCTCCGCTTTTTCGTTTGATTTTGCCTT